>Ga0209665_1000012_pt1 | contig 219861 bp, 199 predicted proteins | sample SaaInlV_200m_DNA_2_FD_184675 | JGI IMG/M metagenome (GOLD analysis project Ga0209665, IMG submission 184675) | Marine microbial communities from expanding oxygen minimum zones in the Saanich Inlet - Saanich Inlet SI074_LV_135m_DNA (SPAdes) (version 2) | ecosystem: Environmental > Aquatic >... | reverse complement strand
TGATTACATTGAAATGTTTTATAACAGCAAACGACGGCACAGTTCCAATAATCAGCTGTCGCCTGTAAAGTATGAAGAGCGTTATCAACAGAGGCTGCTAAGTGTCTAGAGAATTGATAGCGATTCAATCTGGCCTTTAAAGAAAAGGTCAAAAAAACGTCTGCTTTGGCCTGAAAGCAGACATGTGGAATCGCCAATGTGAATGCTGTTCATATTTGGATCGAAAGGTTCGTTATCGGCCCAAAGCGAGCATCAGTCGCTAACTTAAAAGCCTTTAGTCGACAACTCCCTTGGTTCAAGCTGAATTCTGCGGTATCTTTTCCCTGCTCTAGCTAATAAATTTCAACTCAGTGTAAAGACATATCAGCACTACAACTCTGAGCTGGTCATTCTCTAATGATTCAGGAAAAGATTATGAAAACAAAAACTATAAACTATATTCTGTTTTGTATAACAATTTGTGCATTGCCTTTTACGGCATTGCAGGCAGATGAATACGATGACCTCATAGCTGCCGCTCTCAATGAACCAGGCAGGCTTGAACGAAATAGCAGTCGTGACGAACTGCGCAAACCCGCCGAAGTAATCAAATTCATGGGTGTAAAGCCCGGCATGAATATTTTGGACATCCTGGCTACCGGTGGGTACTACACAGAAATACTTGCCGGAGTTGTTGGTGAAAATGGACGGGTAATTTCACATGAAATGGCCGCCGAGGGAATGGATCCTAACTATTATTTCGCTGCGCACATTCGAAACTCTCCACACTTGGACAACGTAGTCCCGATCTATGCTGATCTTAAGGATCTGGATCTGGAGGAGAATACTCTAGATCAGGTTTTCTTGATTCAAAACTTCCATGATCTTTGGTTCAACCAATATGGCGTTGATCCTGATGCGACACTGGCAGTTTTTCACAAAGCCCTTAAGCCTGGTGGCACTCTGGCGGTTATCGATCATGTGGCAGAAGAGTCTGCTCCTACTTCCGTTGGAAACAGCCTACATCGCATCTCGCCAACCTTAACAAAAACAATACTGGAGGATGCAGGATTCGTCTTCGAGGCGGAGAGCGGTATCCTTCTAAATATGACTGACGATATTACTAAGAATGTCTTCGCGCCTGATTTCCGAGGTAGCACCAGCCGCTTTATTCATCGCTATAGAAAACAGTAGTTTGCTAGTGTACTGCCTTCGATCGGAAGCTCAATCGGAGGCAGTCATTTAAACGGATGGGAAGACTCACAATTGACAACTTAAGCTTGTGATTGTTCAGGCTCCTAGGCTTCCAGAGCCTTATGCTTGTACTTCTGATATCCAATTGTCTACAACTCGTTCCAATATTGACAGTGGCAAAGCTCCACCACCCAATACCGTATCGTGAAAAGCGCTTATATCAAACTTCTCGCCCAATTCACTGCGAGCCTTCTCCCTTAGCTCAAGAATCTTAAGCATGCCGATTTTGTAACTCGTTGCCTGACCTGGCATGACAAAATAGCGGCGAACCTCTGAGCGTATTTTGCCATCGGGTAGGGCAGAGTTTTCTCTGTAATACGTGTTAGCTTCCTCCTCGCTCCACCCTTTTGCGTGTATGCCTGTATCCAAAACCAGACGAACAGCACGATATATCTCCGAGCCAAGACGACCAAAGTCCTTGTAGGGATCTTCGAATGCACCCATCTCTTTGGCCAGCAATTCTGCATACAGTCCCCAGCCTTCGATATAGGCGGTAAAGCTCGCAGTCTTGCGAAATTCGGGTACTCCAGTTAATTCTCTCTGAATGGATAGCTGCATATGATGACCCGGAATACCCTCGTGGTAAGAGGTTGCTTCCATCTTATGACTAGCTAACTGAGCCATATCCGATAGATGTGCATAGTAAACACCCGGCCGAGATCCGTCTTGGGTACCGGTTCTGTAGTGGGCCGCACCACCATCCTGTTCCCGAAAGGCTTCAACCCGTCTGACTTCCAGCTCGGCTTGGGGAAATAAACCAAAATAGTCGGGAAGTTTCTCTCGCATGACAGCGATGTAGCTCGCGGCGTCATCCAGATAGCCCTGCCTGCCTTCGTCGTCATTTGGATAATAAAAACGGCCATCGGTTTTGGTATAAGTAAAAAAATCTTCTAGGGAACCTTCGAAACCCACCTGCTGCTTGATGATTTCGATTTCCGATTTTATCCGAGCCACTTCGTTTAATCCCAACTGGTGGATTTCATCGGCACTTAAAGTGGTGGTAGTCATGCTTTCCAGACTGGCCTGATAGTAATTATCACCGTTATTTAACGAAGCTACCCCCATGGCCTGTTGGCTTGTGTTCTGATAATCCTCTTGTAACCAGGCTATCAAGCTCTGGTAGGACGGCTCGAAAGTCTCCAGTAAGGCTTTTTCAACTTCGCTCAATAGTTCGCGCGCCCTGGCCTCACCAATTTCTCCTTCGCTTAGCAGGGCTTCGATTTTTACTTTAGCATCGGCCCACAGTGGAGCATCCACGTTGGCCTGTGAATCAAAAGGTGCGCCGGTAATTAGTGCTAGCGATTGTTCCGATACAATTTCGTAGGCGAATCGTGGCGCGCGCACATTCTCTTCGGCACCAAGTTTTGCTCGATACAGAGACTGATCAATACTGCGGGCTATGCCAACTATGCGCGAAATGTATGCTTGCATCTCCGATTCATTGCTTACGGTGTGGCTGTTGATTAGGAAATTTGGCAGCGAGGTATGAGAGCCCCTCATCTGGTTAAATACATAGTTGTGTCTGCGAAACGGTGCCATTGCTCTGGCTGTTTCGTACTGATAAATCCAGATGTCATAGGAGATTTTGGCATCACTGGACAAGGCATCGTAATCAAAATTGGATTGTAGTTGCTCGACAGTTTGCGCTCGCCACTGCAGCCGCTGCTCACCTGCCTCTTCGCTGGCATCGTCTATTTGGTCATACAGGTCTTTACGCCCCAACCTCGTCAGGCGCATGGGCGACATCAAAAGAAGTTCTTCATTGCGTTCATTCAGCCACTGGTTAAGCCGCTGAGATTCGGTGATGGTGGCAGTTTGTTCTACTTGATTTGTAGCTACATCAGCGGGCGCAACCACTTCCGGCCCACAGGCGCTCAGTCCTGCAAGTATAAAGACGCTGTTAATAATCAGGCGCATTGTTTTCATCCTCTTTCCAAACGCAAATTTTTCCCTGCCAAGACCAGACTCTATTAAAAATTATTGCGTTGAAGCTGAGGGCTGCAAAAACTTCGCCGCGCAGAACATACCCGCCGCCATGATTACTTCAATAACAAGTGGCATGAGCATTCTTTGATCGAAGCCATCTATTCCCAGGCTAAGCAGCCTGCCAACGACGATCATTAGTTCACTTAGAGCAAGTACATAAAGCAGCTTGTACTCAGATTTCACTAAGGCATAAACTGCCACCATGCCCAAGCTGAGGAAATGACCCCCAAGAACTCCACGGCCAGCACTCAAGCCCGCGACACCATCCGGCGACCACGCAAAAGCAGGCCCTGCCAAAGCCGATTCAGGACTTAATAAGGCCGATAGCCCAAGCGCTAAAAAACCGAGGGTTAACAAAATTGCCAGAATTTTAAGTGTAAGTTGCAAAGCATTTCTCCTTTTTACAATGAGTTTACAAGTCTATTATTCCTGAAAGTGCATCACGTCCGATTTCGGCCAAGACCTGCTTTTCAAGCTTCTCAATGTTTGCTCAATTGGGCATGGTCAAAAAAGTTGTAATTGTAGAATCGATGAATCGATTTGCTACAGGATCTGCACCAGCCGCGCCAGCATGCCCCCAAATTGTTTCAATAGGCGCAAGCAACACGTCTCGAATAAAACGGCTTTCATTTCTCAAATCGGTAACACGAAAATACAGATCAGTAGAAGCAGGCATTAACAGCACTCGTGTACTGATCGATCGAAGCGCATTTTCAAAGTCACCATCCTGACCAGATGTGTCTGCAATATTGTGATTCTGCCAGGTGACCGCCTGAGAAAGTAAATCATTGGCATCGCTGCCTAGAAAACCTTGTTCACGGCGTTGAATCATCTCATCAAGAGTCAGTCCCATATTCAGGTAAGTCTCTCTGCGCCACCATTCTTGGGAATACCCCCATGCAGCCCAGTGCGAACCGAGGGTTCGTATTCCTTTCTCTGGAACTTCAGTGTATTCGCCATTTTGCCAGGCGGCATCTGCCATTATTGCCGACTTCGCGCCCTCAAGCCGCACAATACCGAACGGGTATTCACGAGCGTTACCACTTAACACGACGATGCCATCCATGTAGTCAGGATAACTGACCGCCCACTGATAGGACTGTTGCCCTCCCATCGAAAATCCAACAACCGCTAGAAGATGAGGAATTCCAAACTCATCTGTAAGCAGGCTATATGCAGCATCGACATTGTCGCGGATAGAAATCTGGGGGAATCGAGGCCCATCTTGAGGCGGGGGAGTATTACTCGGTGATGATGACCAGCCATTCGCGAACATGTTAGTTCGTACAATGAAATACTTTGCCGGGTCTAGTGCCGCGCCTTCCTGAACAAGAAAGCTAAGCTCATTATTGTTACTAGCAGAATATGATGAAGGTATCAGAATGGCATTTGATTTTTGTGCATTCAAAACGCCCTCCGTTGTATAGGTGATTTTTGCGTTTTGCAAAACCACGCCACTCTCAGTTGCGAAGTCTCCAAGGCCGAAAGACTCAGGCGTTATTTGCCCATAAGCTGCCTGATAAGGAATGCTAATTAGAATGATCGTTGCAAGTAATAACTGTGGTGCGTGTTTGCTTAAGCTAGTCCTTATGCCTGCCATAATTACTCCTTACTATTTGCGAGTTTTAGTAAATTTATTTGCCTGCTTTCGCTCAATAACGGACTGATCCCTACTCGTTAGTTCTTCAAGTGACCAATGCCAACCCGAGAGGCAAAATCCTTATACCTAGGATGTTGATGTAGCGCTCTAAACCCTGGCTGAACATCCATGGTGACTAACCAGTGATCCTTAATTGAAAATGCTTTCTCCAGCCACTCAAATGCCAGATCGAATTCTTCAAGCACTCCGTAGATACACGCCACATGTGAGGGCCAGAAAAAATCTCCTTCACGGGACTCTAATTCCGCAATGATTGCTCGAGCCTTGCCTGCTTCGCCGGCTTTAGCATGAGCATAGCCTATTGCAGGTAAATACAATGCGCGATTCCCAGTTCCTTCCTTGATCAGTTGTGCGGCGGCGATAGCATCGTCATAACGACCAACTTCAGAGTAGGAGTAAATTAGCAGTGAATGGATCCACCAAAGGGAGTGATCTAAATCCAAGGTCTTAAGAAGCTGGTCGATGGATTCTTCATACCGTCCATCACACTGAAGAGTCCAGCCGTGATGCAAATTGACGAATGTAGATACTGGATCGACCTCTAGGGCTATTTTGTCTTGCTCCAAAGCTTTTTCCGGTTCTTGTAGGATTGTGTATAAAACGGAAAGCCAATATTGTGCAGGCGGATATCTGGGATCGAGTTCGATTGCTTTAAAATATTCCTCTCGGGCGCCCTCCCAATCCCAATCAAAATACATTTTCACCAATCCTCTCGAAGAATGGGCTTCCGCAAGCGAAGGGTCTAAGCTCAGGGCTCGAGTAGCATTTTCATTAGCAAGCGGGAAGGCAAGTTTGGGCGGCATATAGCCGTAGTAACCGAGTAGAGCATAGGAATCTGCTAGGCCAACATAGGGCAATGCATATCGCGAATCGGCGGCGGCTGCTTGCTGGAAATATTCCATACCCTTCATAATTCCTTCACCGCGTTGGTTCCAGAAATAGCGACCTTTGAGATACAGATGATAGGCGTCTAAATTATTGGTGTGTCGTGTAATGCGATGGCGTTGCGTATCCTTTGGTACATCGTTGCTATTACTAAGTAGTTCAATTATATGAATAGCTATAGCCTGAGCGATTTCATCAAGGGTTTCAAATACATCGATGAGCTTACGATCAAAGGTTTCTGACCACACATGGTAGCCATCCTTTACTCCAATTAACTGGGCAACAATACGCATTCGATCATCAGCTTTGCGCACGCTACCCTCGACAACATACGCAACGTTTAGGCGGGCTCCAATGTCTCGTATGTCTTCATTTTTATTTTTGAATACAAAAGATGAAGTGCGAGCAACCACTTGAAGATAAGGGGTCTTGGCAAGCGCATCAATAATATCTTCAGTCAAACCATCACTAAAGTACTCATTGTCTATATCGCCACCTATATTCATAAATGGCAGAACTACTACAGAACCTGAGGGTGCACTAGCTATTGCTTGTTTTTCGGAAGACTCTGAATCTGGATCTTCATGCCAATCAGATAGAGTACGCTTTATGCCATCGGTCGTTATATCGAATACCCAGGCAAGGGCAATAGCGACAGGAAATCCTGCAATCATGACTACTAGAACTGCGGTGACAACATAATTCGGAAGCGCAAATGCCGGCACAATAACATCCGTCACTTGGATCAACACCCAAGCTGCTACAAGATAAGCTCCGGCTACAGGTAAGACCCGGCGTCGCTTGAGCTCACTGATAAATCCTTTGCGTTCCAATTTGCTATCCTCTTAAAGGGATATTGGTGCTAATTCTCAATTAGTTAGGCAGCTGTTTTGAATTTAGGTGAACAGTCTAACATAGGTAATCATATCGCCTAGTAGCGCCATTTATTGGGATCAAGTGTGGGTTTCAAGAAGAAATGCCATCCCCAGCTACTGACAGTAAGTGGACATTTCCAAAAAGCCAAAATGTGTCCATTTTCATAATGCTGAGGCCGGTGATTCAAGTCCATCCATTGCTATACTCATTTTGTCTATTGCTGCCAAAGTGCTACCCTCTAAATCAACCCCTCATTAAGGAAATGTCATAAGTATGGATATCACTGACGCTCGCAAAACGAAGTTATCGCTCTCGATGAAGATCGCGAGCTCACTGGTTCTTCTTTTTGGATTAGGTCTGGCACTACTCACCCTATCCTCTGCTGCTGGAATCTGGCTAGGCTTCTGGGATTTTAGGCGCGGCTTTGCTCTACTGCGACCGGCTAACGAATGGGGAGACGTCATTTTATGGGCTTGTGTAGGCATAACTGTAACCGTAGCTATCGCTAATCAGCTAGTAAAGCCGGCCAACGGAAGTAAGCTGATAATAATGGCTGCTAGCGGCACTGTGGTTGCTGCTATTGCGTTCTATATCCCTGAAAGCTTCCGACCCGGTGAAGGAGTTAACTACCCGCCTATTCACGACATTTCAACCAATCTGATTTCTCCACCGGAATTTGTTGCGATACTTCCACTTCGTGTCGATGCGGCGAACACTGTCATCTACGGCGGATCAAACAATATGACTCCAGAGCGACTGGTTCAGCTCACAGAAGAAGCTTATCCAGATTTGGTCACTCGGCGTTACAGTGAATCGGCTGATGAAGTATTCAGCAAAGCCCTCGCGGCAGTAGATGAATTGGGTTGGGAGCTGGTTGATCAATCAACTGACGAGGGGCGAATCGAGGCCACAGATACTACGTTTTGGTTCCGGTTTAAGGACGATATCGTTATCGAAATTAATCAACAGGGATCAGAAACCCTGGTGGATGCAAGGTCAGTGTCCAGAGTTGGAACAGGCGATGTAGGTGCCAACGCGATACGGCTGAGAAAACTTTTCGAGTTGCTGTAAGCGTCATCAAATTCTGGATTAGGTCAGTCTACGGCTACGGTAGTTGGTGCTCCTGCCACCTTGAGCATATGTACCAGAAACTTGGCCGACGCAGTTGAACTGGCGTTGCGGCTTGTTTGATGAATATCACTGGGAGATTCATAGAAAGTTTCTCCCGGTCCCAGTTTTACGATGGGACCACCTCGTACCTGCATTTCCACTTCACCCTCCAAAACATAGACAAAAACATGTGCGTTATGTCGATGAGGAGACGAAGACTGGCCCGGCTCGAGATTGATCTCAATGATTCGCATCTCCTGATTTTCCAAAGCGCCAGGCAATGGCGTGATGGTGCTGAGAGGTTCATCTGCAGCCGACGCCGAGGCAATCGCCACTACGTTTAGAAACAGTAAAACAAGAAGCATGCTAGATAGTTGTTTCATATACATCCCTTCCCTTGTCAGATAGAGTTTTTACTGAGCACTGATCTCAATAGTTTACCCCATCAAGATGCTCAGAATTTTCTTTAGAATGTTGACCTAACTTTGAATACAAATTCTGGACCGTTAGCAGAACAGGTGTTCTCTATTTCAATCAGATCTCGGTCACGCAAATACCCATTGAAACGTTTACGCTGTGTACAAAATTCATGATCCAGCCCGTTATTGATTTCCATTCGATAGGTCAGATTCGCAAAACCTGTTTTCTCGGCAAAGAGAGTTAAGTTCGAGCTCAATTTACCGCCGTTATAGAACGTCACATTATCAATATCATACTGAACTCGATTGCCTCCGGTGCCTCCCATGCCACCTATCGGTTCTTGGTAGTTAATACCGAAGCTAAGGTTCCTCTCTGGCATATCCTGTCGATATCCCAAGCGGATGCCACCGCGATCAAAAGGAACGATGGTGCGCGTCTTACCGATTAGCGGATCATATAGATAAGCATCTTCCAGATTTAAGCTGGCAGTTACCACCGCCTGTGGTAGATTCAAGAAACCCAGACGGATACTTGCGTTAAGGTAGAGTGCGAAGACCTTTCCATCTCCGACATTACCATTGGTGCTCACTAAATTTTGAGGATCAGGAGACACATCTATTTTACCAATGGAATTGCCTACATCGTAATAAAAGAATCTGGAATTCAGCACACCACCATCATTGGGCAGCCTGTAATCAAGATTGATGTTGTAACGCCAGGTTTCCTCCTGCTCTAGTTCAGGGTTTCCCGCAACCGTGTCCTGGTCATCGTCTTGCTGATTAACACCCGCCGAGAAATCTCTAAAGCTTAATTGAGAGACGTCCTTCTCCGCTGACATACGTAATTGAAAGCTCCGGCTTATATCGAAACGAAAATCCAGCTTCGGTTTAATGAAGTCGAAATCTCGTTTCTTGTTAATGTCGCCTGCCTGTTCAATTTCTGAGACTTCGTACAGTAAACTGCTTTCCAGTGACATACGCGAATTGATCTGCCAGTTATGTATGGCAAAGCCTTCCATTCTCATCTCTTCAACTTCAGAAAAGGCATTGGGTACCGGTATAGCAGTTAAGCCTCCGTGTAGAGGAGAGCTGGTTCCCGGCACGTTTAATCCGAGACGAAGAGAAGAGTCTTGAATGGTCTGCGCACCCTCAACACCCAATTCCAAAGTCTGACCCTCTACTACACCCCAGGCATAAGACGTTCTTACTATTCGTTCGCGGTAACGGCTGGAAGTATCAAGAAAGAGATTCTTAGTCTCTTCTTGACCCAATGCAGAAGACGCAAATCGTTCGCGGTTATTGGAATTGTTGCGCTCGTTAACTATGAACAGTAATTTAAATTTACCACCGTCATCGAAATTGTGTTCATAGTCACCGCCAAATTCCCAGTTATCCGATGTCGCCGGCATATCCTCACGTTCAATGGAGCTGGATATGGGCGAGCTTTGATAATCTGTAATCGTTCTGATCAACTCAGAAGACGGATCGTTTTCGCTAAAGAGAGCATTGAAAGCGATTCGATCCGAGGGCGTAGCTTGATACACCAGATTTGAATTGAGTCGATAATTAGTCTGATCCGTAAGCCTGTCATAGGCACGAGTTTCATTTAAGGAGTGATCTGCTAGCAGGCTGGTCTCAAAACTTTCCTGCAGACGATAACCAGAGCGCACGTCCGCACTCAAGAGGTAATTGAATTGACCCGTTTGACCACTATAGGACACCGTACCAAGAGGCTTTACTTCTCCGTCATCAAAGCGAGTAAACCCTAGCTCCGTTGAAAGATTTGAAGTCGACAGCTCTTCATTTAAGACAATATTTACCAGCTGCCCAGTGTTTCTGACATCGAGATCCCCTGACGTGCCACGAATGATTTCAATATAGTTCACTTGATCAGCGGAGATTCGGTCCAACTGGCTACTGGCTTCGTTTGCTTTTCCTGCCAGACGCTTGCCGTTTATCAGTATCTGACCTTCACCACCCAGCCCACGGTCACCACCAGCACCAGGGCCAAAGCTCGGAACTTGATTGCCTTCCAGAGCGAGACCGATACCCGGGATACGATTGAGCATATCGCTCACTGATACGGCGCCATACTCAGCAAAATAGGCGGCAGAATAAGTAACGGTACCATCGTTTTCAGTAACTTCTTGAGCCTGAACCAGACTAGATAACACTGAAAGCAGCACGGCTGCACCATAAGAAAACTTAATCGTCATAAACATATTACTCATTACATTTGATGGGAGACGGTTTTTTGGATGGCGTATTTTACAGTGACCACGGACCACGAGCTAGCCGTTACCAATGCGCTGATCTCATGAACGGAGTTGTTCGTCTAAAATCAGGCTATCGAGCCTGTACTTATTCAATTCATTGTCGGTATTTCAGCAAATCAAGAGCTAGCAGACTCCCTAGCGAGCAAGCGCCGTTCTCTCAGCAACATAAAGATAGGAACTGTACATGCAGCTGCAATCAAGAAGGTAAGTACACATATTGCACCCCACATTAGATAAGACATTTTAAGCCGTCCTGTTTCTACAAAGGACCACACCAGAAATGTAGTCACCACTACAATCAAATCATTGGTGAATGATGACGCTGCAGGATTAGCATAGAGACCTTCAAAATAACTGATCTCCATAGGTTGTAAGTTAAAATACCAGGTCACCGGCAAGCCAATGAGAGCGAGCACGGCATATATAATTTGTAATCCAGTTATTTTCATTTTAGCTCCTGTGAGATTTATCTGATTTATTGACCTACTACTGAGTTCAATCATTGCCTGAATTCATAACACCCTTAATGACAAGAGGGTTCGCGCCTGCCCTAATCGATTTATTTGTCATGGGCCTATTTCTTTTTCATCATATGAGTCTATCCCGTAATTCCGTGAGATTAAACCGATACCCCAGAAGCAGCTTCTTGACTGTCTTCCATTAGAGAACCCTCCAGCCCGCTTATTTACTAAAGCCTGACTTACATCAATCTCCCATTACTAACGCTGGATACAATCTTCGGCACTATTATAGTGAGAGGTTTAAAATGAAATCGTTTAACAAAATTGTAACCACCTTGGCTGTTCCTCTAATTCTACTTGCTCCCACTTCCGCCTTCTCCCATGAAGCAGGAGATATCATTGTGCGCGTGGGCGCCACGTCGGTGAACCCGGACGAGAGTACAACTCTGATCGATACAGCAGCCACTGGAGCGCTGCCGTCAACCGGAGCAGGAGTTAGCAATAACCTTCAGCTGGGTCTTAATCTGGTCTATATGGTGAGCGACTCTCTAGGAGTAGAAGTACTGGCTGCTACGCCTTTTACACATGATCTTAAGGCCAAAGGTCTTAGCGCCTACGGCTTTTCCACTACCGGGCTGGGAAGTGTAGATCATCTCCCACCAACAGTGACTCTAAATTATTTTCTGGGCGGGGCTAACTCTCTGATACGTCCCTATGTTGGAGTCGGCGTTAATTACACGACTTTCTTCAGCGAGGATTTATCCTACCGAGCAGAAACAGAGCTCGGTGCTAGAAGCCTGGATGTCGATGATTCATACGGCATAGCCTACCGAGCCGGTGTGGATTTCGTTCTCGGAGATCATTGGATGCTTAATGCCTCAGCGTGGAAGATCGATATCGATACCGATGTAAGCTTTGGCTCTGCACTTGGCAAGGTACAAGTAGGTGCTGAGCTTGACCCCTGGGTTTATATGATTTCGCTGGGCTATAAGCTCTAAGCTTTGCTTAATTTGTGACACGAAAAAGGGGGATAAGATCCCCCTTTTTTTATGCCTGGAAAATCCCGCGAATGCCTCTCCTAGAGGCGTTCTTCCAGAATCTATTTTCTCAGAGCTCTCTCACCCAGATATTTCTGAAAGAAACAATCTGACCGTGATCCTGCAGAGTAATCGGCATTTTCCCGCAGCAATCCTGATTTCTTTCCTGCCCATAGGGCACCAGAGCCGACGATGATAATGTCATATTCCTGTTCAGCCATCTGTGTCTTCTGTCCCTTTTATGCAATACCTGTTTTTGTGATTCTCAATTACTGCCTCTATTTGAGCACCCTAGCTTAGCCCAAAATCCGGTCGGTAATCTTTATCAAGCAAGGAATTGGCTTCCTCATCGTTAGTAAAGCGCATAGACCTGCCATCGTAGTCCAATACTTTATGATCACCCGCACGGCGGACAGCTACATTGCCGAGCAACATGGTTTCGGTAAGGCGAGCAGAATACTCAAAGCTTGAAGTAGTTGTTTTACCAGGGTCTTTAATCGCATCTATCCATTCCTGATAGATTCCGGGAGACCGATCCAGGGTTTTCGCAGGCGCGGGCATCTCTGCATGAACAGCATCTGGAATTAAACGAGGGTTTCTGCCGTACACTCCATGCATCAAGGTATTTCTGTCACCGACTATCAAGACACCGCCGTCGTTATCCCCCATTTGACGACCATTCTCAATTATCTCCGGTCGCTCGGGAAGCAAACCTCCGTCGTACCAGGTCATTTTCACTGGTCCTCGATTACCCTTCGCCGCAAATTCGAAATGGATCTTGGAACCTATTGGAAATGACTCATACTCTCTTCCCCAGCGAGTAGAACTTGCTGATACCCGAGTGGGAAGGTCCAGGTCGAGAGCCCAATAAGGATGATCGATTATATGTGCTCCCATATCACCAACCACGCCGGTACCGAAATCAACCCAGCCCCGCCAATTGAATGGATGATAGGCTCTATCTAGATAAGGTCTGTGGGCCGCTGCTCCCAGCCATAACTCCCAGTCCATGGTCGAGGGAACTGACATGGAACCCTCAGGTCGCGCAATTCCCTGGGGCCAAACTGGTCTATTGGTCCAACAGTGAACTTCTCTTATGTTGCCCAACACTCCGCTGGCCACCCACTCATTGATTTGACGAGCACCCTCTTCGGCATGACCCTGGTTGCCCATCTGAGTAACCACATCGTTTGCTCTGGCGCGTTCAGCCAAATAACGGGCTTCGCGTACTGTATGACAAAGCGGCTTCTGTACGTAAACGTGTTTACCCAAATTCATAGCATGGGTCGCAATAGGCGCGTGCATGTGATCCGGTGTGCTTACTAATACCGCATCAATTTCTGGTTCACTGTCCAGCATTTCGCGATAGTCTCGGTATTTCTTGGCCTTATCTCTAAAGGAAACAGCGAAATCCTCATTAAGAGTCCCAGCCATTTTCGTGTCATCAATATCACACAGGGCATAGATATTCTCATGGGCAACGCTTCGAATATCCGTTGCTCCTTTTCCGCCTACTCCAACAGCTGCAATGTTTATTTTGTCGCTGGGAGCAACATAGGCAGGTCCGCCTAGTACAGAACGCGGAACGATCATGAAAGCGGATGCACCGCTAATGGATTTTATAAATTTTCGACGAGACGGGTTTTCTGAAGAATCTGATTCGACTTTCTTAGTCAGCTTTTCTGTGGACCTTTCTTTGAAATCACTCATTGAAACTCCCCCTATTTTTTGTCTGTGACACTCTATTCATAAGCAGCGCGTCTATTGCAGCATGACGTGCGTTTGAATTGTGCTCTCTTGTTCCTGCCCCTATTACTTCACTTATTACAATTCCGCCTCTTGGGCTGCGCGTTCCGCCCGCAAATTACAGGCTGCAACTTCAGGAAGCCGAGCCATGTATTTGAGCATTAGAGCGCCGCGTATATCAGTCTTTTCGATGTAGCTACTTTCCTCTTCGATATAAAATATTCTGGAGCTTACTTCTACCAGCTCTTCGTCCATCGCTCTGGCACATCGATGTAATGGCATATCGGTCGGCAGCATATCTTCAGCGCCTTCCCGAAACATGAATACCTCGCGTGACTCTCCAAAGTAAGTGTATTCCACAATGCCATCACCATCAGTATCCTGAATGCACATCTCGTAGAGAAGAAAATTGTCACAATAGTGACTGTTCGCTGGCCTCTCTCCAAAAAAATCACCGGCACAGGCACTCAATAAAACAAAACTGCAAACTAACAAGGCAACTCGGCTAGAATTCTTAGCCACTTTAATAATAGCTCCTGTGTACATATTTCTTTTGTGCATAACTCTTTTGCGCATAGCTCTTCTGAATAACTACGCCTCAACCCTTCCTATCATATCTACATCTAATCACTAGTTAGCGGTGATTCATTAATTTCAACAAGTTCTTGTCTGTATCTCGCATCCAAATCTTCATCAGGCCAAATAATAGTCACAAGCCAGCCTACGATCAATGCCGAAAGAAAGGAAGGCGGCATTGTTTCCAGAGCAGTAAAATACGGACCAATTGATTCCATGCCCTGAAGAACAAATTTACTGATCATGGTCATGGAAAAACCGGTAATCATCGCAGCTATAGCTGCTCTTTCTGTGAATTTTGACCAAAACAACGACAGAATAATCATCGGACAAAAAGTTGCTGCGATTCCAGCCCAGCCGAAGATGGCAAACCAGAAAATCGTACGATCAGGTGAGAGTATGGAGACTGTTACAGCCAATCCCAGTGAAAGAAGAGCGAAAAATAGAGTAATTCTCCTGCAGAGACTCGCCGCTGCTTTATCCGACAGCCCCGGGTTGAGAATTTTTTCGTAGAGGTCATGGGTAATTGATCCGGCGGCCATAACCAGCAAGGAAGAAACCGTAGACATGATGGCAGAGAGAACCGCAGCAACATAAAGCCCGACTATCCAAGGGGGAAATGTATATTCCACTAACTCAGACAAAACATTCTGAGCTCCATTGCCTAGAACACTATCTGCCTCAACTCCCTGTGAGGTGAAAATATAACGACCAAGAACACCGATGCTTACCGCGGAGAAATCTACCAAGAGAGTGAACAGCATCGCCACCCAACGGCCTCGACGAATCTCCGCCTCTCCTCTGATAGCGATGAGCCGTGCAAATACCTGAGGAGAACCAAGAAAGCCGAGCCCAATAAGCATCATGCCGATGACTACTGAAACATTCATGAGGGTGAAGCCGCCCGCTCCCCACATGTTTACCAAACCTGGCTCTATGGCTTCGAGACCTTGATATATTGAGCCCGAGTTACTGAGGGAAAGAAACGCAACCAACGGCAGTAGAACCAGGCATATCAACATCATGGCTCCCTGGAACATATCGGTCCAGGCAGCAGCGAGAAAACCACCTGCAATACAGTAGGTGGCAACAATAACGAACCCAACCACAGCACCGGTTAGGTAATCCCATTGAAGGAAGGTTTCAAAAGCTGACCCCGTAGCGTCAATTTGTGCAGAGATATAGATCAATACGAATATAGAAAGGGAAATTGCTGAAACCAGACGCAGATGATTGGTCTTCGAATCGAATCTGCTCGCTAGGTAATCGATCACGGTCATCGAGTCGTACTTATCTGTAAGCCGTTTGAAACGAGGAGCCATAATAAACCAGGCAATTCCTACTCCAATCAACTCTCCAACGACCACCCAGTAGGTACTAAAACCTAACATCGCACCCATGCCGGTCAGGCCTAGCAGCAGCCATGCAGACTCACCTGTAGCCTGAGCAGAAAAGGCAGCAACCCAGAAGCTTAAAGACTTACCTCCAATGACGAAGTCATTCATGGTGTGAACGCGTCTTGAGGCTAGGTATCCCAGAAACAGCAGAACTCCGAAATAGATAACAATCATCGCGTACTTTTCAAACATTGCATCGTCCTGTGGAGATAGAGGGTGGAGACTGATACCGGATAATACCTCTCACGGCCACAACTTACACCTCGACACCATAGTCTATTGTTTTCGGCAGCTCTGGGCTGCTGAGAGCAGCAAATATCAAAGGTATGACATTGTGATCTCTAGTAGAATTGCCCCTCGCTGCACCTTTCTATTCCTCGGCCCGAGTTCCAGGACAATTGGATGTCACCCTTAATTTTCAGCGCTGTACTATTTGCTGCCGTATTACACGCTACCTGGAATGCCCTGATAAAAGTCAGTGGTGACCGCCTTGTAGTAATGGCTGTAACAACTGCCTTTACCTCAATGCTGGTTTTCCCCTTACTGTTCATTCTGCCCTTCCCAGCTCAGCCTAGTTGGATATTCCTGGCGCTGTCCGCCTTGGTTCATACTTTCTATTTGCTGTTGTTGGTAAAAGCCTACGGTTACGGTGACTTCGCTCAGGTCTATCCTCTCGCCAGAGGTTCTGCTCCCCTACTCACTTCTATATTGGGGTTTCTGTTCCTCAGCGAGGCGATGGATGCAAGCGAGATATTCGGCATGTTATTGATCGTTTCAGGAATATTCGCTCTCGCTTTTCAGCGCCGAGATGGAAAACTACAGCTTTCGCGACCTGCCTTGTTCTACTCGCTGATGACTGGTGTATTTATTAGTGCCTATTCGCTCGTTGATGGTGTTGGCGCGAGGCTTTCCGAAAACAGTCTGAGCTTTACAGCATGGATGTTTTTTTTCGATGGCTTCGCTCTGCCTGTAACCGCTTACTTTCGAAGGCCAAAGGAGTTGCTGCGAAGCAATATTAAGGAGGTGTGGAAATCAGGAATCCTCGTGGCATTGCTGTCTCTGGTTGGTTACGCCATTATTGTCTGGGCTTTCAGTCTGGAAAGAATTGCTCCAGTTTCGATTCTCCGTGAAACAAGCGTGATGTTTGCCCTGCTGATTTCTATCTTTATCTTAAAAGAAGGGTTCTCCAAGTTGCGTACGCTTATTGTCTTCCTGATACTCAGCGGCATCGTCTTAATGGGAATATAGACAGGAAACAAATCAACAATGGATACGAATTCAATCATAACTCTTGCTGTGTTATTCCTTATTGTAATAGGAGTAATTTTCCGAGTTGCATTCTGGCCCGGCATTCGTTCGAAAAGCATTCAGAACCAGCCATTCCCAAAACCCTGGTTGGAAATACTTAATCGTCGGCTGCCTTTTTTCGAGAAGCTACCATCGCCCGTGCAGAGGCATCTTCAAATTCTGATTAAGATTTTTATCGAGGACAAATCATTTGTAGGCTGCGCAGGTCTTGAGATCGATGATGAAATTCGAATCACAATTGCAGCCCAGGCTTGCCTCTTACTTTTAAACCGGAAAGATGATCCATACAGTCAACTACAGTCGATTCTGGTCTACCCAACAACTTTCATTGCCACCCGACAAATTAAGGATGAACTAGGTCTGGTATCTACCAATCATGTTGCTCTATTAGGCGAATCCTGGAGTCAGGGAAAGGTGATCCTTGCCTGGGACAATGTAGAATTCGGCGTATGCAATTTGGAAGACGGCCGCAATGTAGTGCTACATGAATTTGCCCATCAGCTTGATAATGAAACCGGGACCCATAACGGAGCACCACTGCTTAGAACTCGCGGAGCTTATCGCAGTTGGGCACAGATCTTTTCGGAAGAGTTTGAAAGCCTTCAGGCGAAAGCTTATGACGGCAAAGACAGTCTAATCGACAAATATGGCGCAACTAACCCTGCCGAGTTTTTTGCTGTATGCACCGAGACGTTTTTTGAAAAGCCCACTGAGCTTCGTCGTAACCACCCAGAGCTTTTCGAGGAATTAGAAAAGTTCTATGGCGTGAATCCGGAAACCTGGCAAGAGTAAACAAATGCAGACCGATGGCGGCATACAAGCCCCGGGGATCCAGATTTGTGATCTTCAATATTAATCCACGAAGAACACCGCACTGCCTTTTCCAGGATCAGATAGGCGTGGTAGTCTACGCGACCTGTCAAACTCTAGAGACTTATCCATCGTGGAATATCTCGCCATAATCGCCTTTGCAATTACGACCTGCGTAACTCCCGGGCCCAACAATGCCATGATTATGGCATCGGGACTAAATTACGGTATCCGCAAAAGCGTCCCCCACTATCTTGGAATCTGCCTCGGCTTTCCAGCCATGGTTGTTGCAGTGGGGCTTGGCATATCGCAGCTGTTTGATCGATTCCCGGTTCTTCATGTGCTGCTGAAACTGCTTGGAGTCGCTTATCTTAGCTATCTGGCTTACAAAATAGCCACAGCGCCGGTTACCGGCTCTAACGAAACCCATGGAAAGCCCTTTACCTTTGTTCAGGCCGCTGCTTTTCAGTGGGTAAACCCTAAAGCATGGGTACTAGCTATAGGCGCTACCGTCACCTACACAGTCTTGGGTGAAGCCTACACTTCTCAGGTGTTACTTATAGCTCTGATCTTTCTGGTATTCGGCGCTCCCTGCATCATGTTGTGGTTATGGTTTGGAGCCAGCCTAAAAAGCATTTTGCAAAAACCGGAATATGTGAAAATATTCAATCTCTCAATGGCAACATTGCTGATGTTGTCATTAATTCCAGTATTTCTGGATTTGTTTGAACAGTTCACCAACTAAATAACAAAATCATTTGGAGTAAGCTATGCAATTCATGATCACCGCTTATGACGGCACCGACGAGAATGCCCTAGAGCGCCGCATGTCTGTACGTGAAGCACACATAGAGGGCGCAAAAGTCTTAAAGGAAGCAGGCAATATGATAGCTGGGGGAGCAATTCTCGATGAAGCTGAACAGATGATTGGCTCAACTGTCTATGTTGACTTCGATTCACGTGAAGAACTGGATCAGTGGCTGGCGAATGATCCCTATGTTACTGGAAATGTCTGGCAAGACATTACGGTTTTACCTATCCGGCTTGCGATAAAGCCCTAGTCTCTTTTGTTCCGATCCTTAAAGAGACAGAGATAGAAAGCCGGCTTCAAAATCACTGATTAACGCCGAGGAATTCCAGACTAAGACCTTTGGTGTTCTCGCCATTGAATCCCTTCCAATTCTTCTCTAGAGCAAAGCCCTCAGCTCCAGCCTGATCTCGCGGAAGATAGTCCAGGCTATCGCTTTTACCCTTGAGATGATAATCGAAGAAGGCGGTGGCAAAGTGATCCATGATGTTATTCATCTTCACATTTTCCCAAGCTTCATCGGTGTAGTGGTTCACTCTGGGGTCATCAATCTCCACTAGCTCAACGGGTGGAGGAATTGGCGCTCCGGCACTATGGCCAGCACCTTCAAATGTGAGTAGATAGCGATCACTACTTGTCGCATTTTCAAAAATTGCGCGAGTTCCCTCTAAATAGCCAGCGGTTTCATCTGCATCTCCCGCCAGATAGAAAGTAGGAACTTCAATGCCTGCCACATCCTCTGGCTTGAAAAAGCCACTGTTCATTCCCCAAGGAGCAACAGCAAATCCAGCCTTTATTCTGAAATCCAGATTGTCGCGAAAGTCAGGGTCTCGAACAGTGTGTTCACTTAGGAGACCATTTGGAGGTGACATAAAACTTTCAATCATCTCTTCACTGAATCCAGCGCCAAGATTATTCAATAAGCCATAACCACCCATGGAAAAACCGACAATTCCCGTAGTATTTGCATCCAGTAGTTCAAAGAGAAAGCTATCTGCCTGTTCGGAGAAAGCTGCCATCGAATTCAATACGAAGCGCTGATCCAGAGGCCGGTGATACAAAGTACTAAGTATGGATGCCTGATTATCGTAGGTGCTCTCTGTGTGATCGATTGATGCAACCACATAACCTTTACTGGCCAGATTCTCACCAACATGACTCATAAGGAATCGGTTACCAGGGTATCCATGGGAGACTATCAGCAGAGGAAAGCCAGACTCCGCCGTAAAAGGATTGGCATCTCTGACTGCACGACCATTAAGTGTCGCTATAATTTCCGGATTTCGAGTGATCGCCTGATAGCTTCCTGCTCTGTCCTGACCAGCGTCCAATTGTGCCGGATACCAAACTTCCAAAGTGAGTGGCCGGTCATAGTGAACCGGCTCTTCCTCTTCTCCTCGGGGAGTATTGAGAACATCAATGCGGCCTTCATCAATCAACTCGATTGTGCGTACGCCAATATCATAATCACCAAAATTCGCCAATTCCGGCGCATCGGACAACACCAAATCGATTCTGTTTTTCTGAGAGGGTGGTTGCTGAGCGACTACAGTAGAGCTAAGCATGAGCAATAGGACAGCGAGACAAGTTTTTATCATTGGATTACAACTTCACAACACTAGTTATTGACTATTAATGAACCCGGTACCGAGGCTCATTCACAAGAGAATGGACAAGCCTAATTCAACTCATGTGGATATGCCAGAGCTCTTTCCTTCGCTTTGATGGCTCGGCTGGATTGATAGGTTTGAATGAATTATTCAGCTTACTTGTTTTTATAGCAGTTACTGTTACATTGCGTGCATGCAAAAATCCAGTTCAGCAATACTCAGAAATGGCCTAACATTTCTGAAGCCCTACAAAAAACAGATAGTTATCGCTTCTATAGCACTGGTATTTACCGCTGCCCTGACACTTGGGCTGGTGCAATATGTTCGAGTGATCGTGGACAGAGGCTTCGTCGAAGGCTCCACCGAGTCCCTCAATGCAGCAATACTTGGCTTTGTCATCGTCGCCGTCCTGCAAGCCCTGGGAACCTTCGCCCGATTCTACTGGGTATCGTGGCTTGGCGAACGGGTAACCGCCGATATTAGAAAGGCAGTGTATTCACACATTATTGAACTGCATCCCGGCTATTTCGAAGACAATCTCAGTGGCGAAATCCAGTCTCGAATCACTACAGATACCACATTAATCCAATCGGTCATTGGCTCCTCAGCATCCATTGCCCTGCGCAACTTGTTGATGATGGTAGGTGGAACAATCTTCCTGTTTATTACCAATCCGAAACTTACTTCGGTAGTGATGATCTGTATTCCTCTGGTTATTGGACCAATCATGTTTTTTGGGCGCAAGGTCAGACGACTGTCCAGAAGTAGTCAGGACGAAATTGCCAATGTAGGTGCATATGTCGGCGAAAGCATTCAGCAAATTAAGACAGTTCAGGCCTATAACCATCAGCAATATGACGACCGCCAATTTTCGACTCATGTTGAAACAGCATTCAAAGTTGCTCTAAGCCGCATCATGATGCGGTCTTTCTTGATTACTATCGTCATGACTTTGGTATTTGGGGCACTCGCGGTGATGATCTGGGTCGGCGGTCAGGATGTAATCAATGGCAGCATGTCCGCCGGTGAACTTACCGCCTTTGTCGCTTATGCGGTGATCGTCGCTTCTGCCGTTGGTGCTATTAGTCAGGTAATAAGCGAATTACAAAGAGCCACTGGAGCAATGGAGCGCCTAATGGAATTGCTGGAGGCGAAAAATGAAATCGCAGCTCCGGAAAATCCAAAACAATTAAACGGCGAATTCAGAGGTTTGCTGGAGTTGGACGAAGTGGAATTTTGTTATCCATCCAGACCAGAGACCCCTGCTCTTAACAAAGTCAGCCTTAGTATTCAGCCTGGCGAGAGTGTGGCATTAGTGGGTCCTTCGGGAGCGGGAAAATCCACACTGTTTGATATGGTATTGCGTTTCTACGATCCACAAAACGGTAAGCTTTGTCTGGATGGCATCGACATACGAGAACTAGACCCACAGGTACTGCGCAGCCACATTGCTATCGTCTCGCAGCAACCGACCATGTTTACCGGAAACGTCTGGGACAATATTCGTTACAGTCGACCAGAGGCCAGCGATGAAGAAGTATTAGCGGCAGCTGAAGCGGCCTACGCCAGTGAGTTTATCGATAAACTGCCTGAGGGTTACGATAGCTATTTAGGGGAATCGGGAATTCGATTGTCCGGCGGTCAGAAGCAACGAATCGCTATCGCGCGGGCGATACTGAAAGACCCCGAGATTCTACTTCTCGATGAGGCTACCAGTGCACTGGATGCCGAGAGCGAGCGCAAGGTACAGCTAGCACTTGAGAAACTGATGGCGAATAGAACTTCTTTAGTTATCGCACATCGTCTTGCCACAGTAATGAATGTAGATAGAATTGCCGTGCTTGATGGAGGTCAGCTAATCGCCCAAGGTTCACATAGTGAATTAATGGAAGAATGTGAGCTGTATGCAAAACTAGCCAGCTTGCAATTTGCCGAACCGAGAATTTCTGAAGTCACAGCTGAGGCCGTATCAGAAGCCTAAGTCTCCGAAGGAACACCTGACGAGAACTAATCTACCCACACTATGAATCATTACTAATTGTTACTAATCAAAGAGTGGATAGATTTCAGTTTCTAGTGCTGATAAGCAAGAGCTCTCTCTTCTGCCGTATCGGTATGACCCTTGAAGTCATGCAACATGACATAAAGGCTGGGAATCAAGAACAGTGTAATTACCGTCGCAAACAACACTCCGTATGCGAGAGAAATCGCCATAGGGATAATGAAGAAGGTTGCTGGATTCGCAGTGACCATCAATGGGACCAAACCGATAAAGGTGGTGACCGAAGTTAAAACGATCGGTCTGAAGCGCATCATCCCGGCTCTGGAAACAGCTTCAACCATCCCCATACCTTCCTCTCGAAGCCTGTTGATAGAAATCACCAGGACTAAACTCGCGTTAACCACCACCCCGCTAAGAGCGATAATCCCTAGTATCGAGAAGAACACCAAGTCGGCACCCATTATGAAATGGCCGAACACAGCGCCGATCGCTCCAAATGGAATGACACTCATAATTATTAGCGGCTGAACATAGGACTTCAAAGGAATCGCCAACAGCGCAAAGATCACCATCATTGCAATAGGGAAAGTGGTCAATAGCTCTGAAAGAGAATCTGCTTGTTGTTCTCCTTCTCCGCCGACAACCAGCTCAACATCCAAATCTCTCTCCCAAATGTTCTTGTACTTGGCAATAATCTCTCGTCGAATCTCTTCCGGTGTCACTACTGTCCTATCTAGATCTCCGCGCACGGTAATTACCCTGCGACCATTCTGTCTGTTAATACTGGAATAGCTACTACCCAGGGTGTAGTCAGCAATACTCAGAAACGGCACTTCGGCACCGGACGGCGTTCGAATCAATAAATCTTCCAAGTTACCTAGAGACTGCCGCTCTTCTTCGGGATAACGCACCATGACTCGAACATCATCGGTTCCTCGCTGAATTCTCTGAGATTCGGCACCGTAAAACGCCTGCCTTACCTGAGTGGCAATGTCATTGAGGGTTAAGCCTAAGGTCTTCCCCTGGTCCAGAATCTGGATTTGAACTTCTTGCTTGCCGGCTCTGAACGAGTCAGACACATCGAAGACACCAGGATATAGCATTAGCTCCTCCCGCAACTGAGATGAAGCCTGTTTCAAATTTTCTTCGTTTCTACCTTCCAAACGATAACTAATTGCATCACCCGCTGAAAAGGCATCAGAGACAAACGTTAACTCAATAGCATCGGCGATTGTCCCGACTTTCTCTCGCCATCGATCTCGTATATCAGCGGAGCTCATCTCTCCCCGCTCAAAAAATGGGGTCAGGTACAACACTACTTCCGCTACATCGCTGCTGCCTGAATTACGACCTCCACCACCTGGGCCACCTCGCGGGGCGGTGCCTCCGACGATGGTCAAGATACTTTCAACTGCTCTTTCTGTTGCAGCAGGAGCCATACCACTGGCTTTTAGGGGGATCAACTCTTGTTCTAATTCGGCAACTAACTCAATAGCTGCGTTCTCGATTATCTCGACAGACGCTTCGGTAATGGAAGCCGGCACTCCGGCAGGCAATCTAACGGTAGCCCAGACAGTGTCTCCTTCGATGGAAGGCATGAATTGGAAGTTAACCCGCCCGCTGAGCAATAAGGCCATCGTAATGACAACAACGCCTGTTGCCGTGGCCCATGCTGCATATCGATATTTAAGTACCTTCTTCAGCGCTCTTCTATAGCCATGCTCAGCAAAGTGCTCCATTCCATCGGCGATCTTTTCTTGAAAATTCTGCCACATGAGTACTACGCGAGTACCCTCAAGAAAGTAACCTTCAGTTTTTCTGTGGGCAATGTGTCCTGGCAGAATTAATTGAGATTCAACCAGGCTGGCAATCAGACAAAATACAACCACACCGCCAATGACATTTGAGAAGGCTCCAAACTGCCCAGTCTGAAGCAACAGAGGTAGAAATGCGGCAATTGTAGTCAGTACACCAAAAATAACTGGCATTGAAACTTCTAGAGTACCTTCGATCGCCGCTTCTTCTTTCGGGTAGCCCTTTTTCTCATATGAGTAGATACGTTCACCGACAACGATAGCGTCATCAACAACGATACCCAGAACCAAAATAAACCCCATTACCGTCAATGAGCTTATGGTCATATCCATAGCTGGAAAAACAGTCAACGCTCCTGCAATCGCGATAGGAATTCCCGCTGCAACCCAGATAGCCAGTTTGAAACGCAGGAAGAGTGCTAGAATAATCATTACCAGAAGCAGTCCCGTATATGCATTCTTCGCTACTGTTGATATACGAGTCTGCGTGCCTACAGCGGAATCTGAAACAACACTAATTGACATCCCTTCGGGCAAATTGAGATCTGCTGATGCCATGAATTCGCGCACCTGCTCTGCAGCAGTGACGATATCTTCTTTTCCAACTCGCAACACATCAATAATGGCAGCATTGACGCCATTGATCCTCGCGTCCAGATAGCCCTCTTCAAAACCATCTCTTACGGTTGCGATTTGACCCAGACGCAATTGTGTCCCGTCGGGAAAGGACTGAACCACAATATCTTCGTACTCGCTTCCGCTGTAAACCTGGCCTTTGGTTCTCACCAAAATTTCACCGGAATCGGTTCTAATTGTGCCGCCAGGAAGGTCCAATGATGCGCGATCTATGGCCCGTGAAATCTGATCCAGCGTGAGGCCATACTGTCGTAAGGTAAACTCAGATACTTCGATTGAAATTTCAAATGGTCGAATGTATTCGACATTCACAGTGGATACTTCAGGCAGGTCTATAATGTCGTTGCGAATTCGCTCCGCTACAATCTTCAGGTTCTTGTCATCAGTCTCTGATGCAAGCGCAAGAGTCATTACATTACCGCTACTGCTGAACGCTCTGACTATTGGCTTTTCTGTTTCTAATGGGAAAGTAGAGATTGCATCAACCTTACCTTTCACATCATTGAGAACTCGATTCAGATCCGCACCACTAGCAAGCGTCAGGGTTGCATCGCAGCCACCTTCACGAGCAGTACTCGTCAATTCGTCGATATCTTCTGTGCCTTGCAAGGCCTCTTCTATTCGCAGACATACCGCAGACTCTGATTCGGCGGGTGTAGCACCTAAATAGGCAACGCTGACTTGCAGGAGACCAAAATCCATATCAGGAAATTCTTCCTGATTTATATTGTTATAGGAAATAAAACCGCCTGCCAAAAATATCCACATCATCAAATTTGTTGCGACGGGGTTCTTAACAAACCATGTAATAGGAGTTCTCAAAACTCACCTCTTAGCCTGGGCTAATAAATTTTAGGAGTAGCTTGTGCTTACTAAATGTATTCGACGATTGGTTGTACTGACATGCCATCAACCACAGCTTGGATCGGCGAGGTACAGATGCGTTCACCTGGCAGAATTCCGCCACTAATCAACACCTGCTGTTCTTCCAAGCGAAAGATTTCAATTTCGCGGTAGTACATCTTGTTCTCAGCATCAACAACCAGAACTTGATTGTTATTGCGAATAACAGACCTAGGAAGCGAAATCAGACCATCGACTTCTCGACCGATGATTTCCGCTTTCACGTAGAGACCCACAGGCAGAGGAATTGTCTCGTAACCATCTCTAATCGTGGTAGAACCATCCGGTTGTTCGACACGAATAATGGTTTGAACAGTATTGCTATTGGCATCGATTGTCGCTTCTGTCCGAACCAACTTGCCTTGCCAGATATGTTCTTCGCCACCAAAAAACCCCGTAATCTTCACTTCTGGAGCCAGGTCCCCGAGAAGTTCTCCTCGACCACCGAGAGGGATATCAAGAAAACCTACCTGTCGGAGAGCCAATGGTAATCGAACTTCAACCACGTCAGCCCCAAACAAAACACCTACACTCTGGGCGCGATTAACATATTGCCCTAGCTCTACATCACGACTTTCGATAATTGCGTTGAATGGCGCTTTGATTTCAGTTCGAGCGAGATCCAGCTCAGCCTGACCAAAACTTGCCTGGGCATCGGCGAGGCGCGCCTCATTAACTGCTGCTGTTCTTATGGAATCCTGCAACTGAGAGTCACTGGCCAAACGTTGCTCTGCCAATTCGCGCAGGCGGGAGAGTTCGTTCAAAGAATGGCTGGCCTCAGCCTCAGCCTGCTGCAGAGCAGCCTCACTTCTGAACAGAGCCGTTTCGAAATCACTGGCTTCGAGACGCAACAAGACTTCTCCTTCCATGACGTGACCGCCTGCTTCCATGGCTGGAGAAATCCATGCCACAGGGCCAGCTACTGCCGCAGAAACATTGGCTGTTTGTGCCGCCTGAACTTTCCCCTGAGATTCGACTGTTAGTTGAACTGACTCTTGCTGTACTTCAATGACTCTTACAGCGACCGGAATTATCTCTGGGGAGGACTCCTCTAATTGCGGTGGATTCCTAATCAGTAGCGCTGCTACAAGAAAGCACCCTACTAATATTGCAACCGGTAATAAAACTCGCTTCATGCCTGAACTCCATTTTGCGAATCAACATTCGCGTATTTTTTGTAAAGTAATTCTCATCCGCTATTTCATGCTTTAGCGGCCTGTACTGGATACGACAGCTTAACTTGCTATCGATTCTCCTAAATCAAGTTAGATTGCGGTCTCGATTGCAATCTATGTAGATCCTTAATGCTGTACTCTCTATGATTTTTATCAAGCAGTCTTGAGGCTGAGCTCCTGTTCTCGCGTCTGAATCGCTAGCTTTGTAGCCCTTCGCAATTCCTCAAAATGTTGATCAAATGCATCTGCAGCCATGGCCCCGTCTTTCTTACTGATACTAATCTCTAGTTTTTTGAAGAAGCCCTCCAGTGACAACTCATTCATCATTGGCTTGATTCCTGATTGCATCATGCCTTCTACGAACTGAGCCTTTAGGTCGTTTCCTATGAGCCTGACCACAAGATTGTCCGTGATATTGGAAATCAACTCATGAAACAGACTCATCCTGGGCTGCATGGTCTCGAAGTCATTGGCATACCTTGACATTTCTACGACCATTTTTGTCATTTGGATCAGTTGCGCCTCATCAGCCTTTTCAATAGCGCCCTTAATACTAAGGGAGGTCAAAGCGGCAAATGTCTGCAAAAACTGATCGACCAATTCAGCATCAGGAAATTCGTTCAACACCATTAAGGGCCCGAGGATGGCAATACTGGCAGAATCAATAGACTGAATACGGGCACCACCAGGCTGGGAACGGATCAATCCCATTTGGTCTAGCTGAGACAAAGCCTCACGCACTGCGCCACGGCTAGCATCGAAACGGCTTGCCAGATCTCTCTCCGATGGAAAACGTTCCCCGCTGCGATATCTTTGCAAAAGGATTTCATCTCTCAAAATCCCGCAAATTTCGTGGCTTAAAGTATTAGTATCTGACATCGAACACTCATTTATTTCGCTAATATTTGGTCTGACCAATTTGGTCGGACCAAATATAGGGCCAAAATCGTGATTTACAAGCTTCAGGAGATGAAATGCAGCTAATTACAGGTAAAACGAGTGATTTCATCAGGCTGATTTTAGGTCTTGGCCACAGGCCTGTTTTTCCCGCTGTTTTCATCGAAATAAGTAAAGCTGTGGACCCCTGGAAACTCATTATCTTTGATTTCAATCTGACCGCTCTGAACCAGTCCACATATCTGCCCGGTGAATGGACAAAAAGGGGGTGAGATAAGGCTTTGGCGGTTGTTCACCTGTGACAAATCTGCTTAAATCCTAACCTCATTCGCACACTCTGACCTCACTCGCAGACAGTCAAACTATGGAACAACTAAAAAAATATCTCGTCGACAATTTTGAAGGCGTATTTATTCTCGTAATTCTTGTCTTTATCAGCGCCATAGTCTGGTTCATTGAAGCAAAACTCGCATTTCTGAACTTTTTCTATCTACCGGTGCTTTTAAGCTCCTACTATCTGGGAATTCGCTCCGGCGTTTTGGGGGCATTCTTTACGTTTTTGGTGATCGTTATCTTCGCCAGCATCTACCCGGAGAGTTTCATCGGCGTAGTGGATATTTTTAGCCTCTGGGCCTCTATCCTTACTTGGGCGGGATTCTTGATTCTAACCGCTGTAATTGTTGGTTTTACTCACCGGGAATTGCAGGAAAAAATGACAGAAGCATTAAGAGCCAGAGCCGAGGCTAGCGGTAATGCTGAATTGCTCGAACAAACTATGACCACTATTCGGGAATTCGAGTCAGAGCTGGATTACAAGGTAGAAGAACGAACTCGGGTATTGGAAGAAAAGAACAAGTCGATACATGCGCACAAGGAGAAAGTGGAAGAAGCTCTCTACTCAACCATGGATCCCGCGGTGGTCAAACTAATGATCGAGGGCCGCATCCGAACAGAGAATCGTCGGATCAGTGTGATGTTTTCCGATCTCAAAGGATTCACCCAATAATCTGAAGACCATTCTGCTGAAGTAGTTATTACCGAACTCAACAAATATCTGGCGGACATGGAAACCATCCTGCTTCAATACAATGCTCATATCGATAAGTATATGGGTGATGGAATCATGTCTGAATTCGGCGCACCAATCCGTTTTGAAAAACACGCTCTACTAGGTGTAGCCGCCGCCTGGAAAATGCAGGAACGCATGAGCAAAGGCAACTACCCATTTAAATTGCGAGTAGGTCTTTCCACAGGTGTCGCAACAACCGGTATTATTGGTTCCAAGAGACAATCTTTTACGGCTTTCGGGGATGTTGTAAACCTGGCATCCAGAATTGAAGGAATGTGTGAGCCAACCAGAGTGACTGTCGATGAGTCTACATACAAAGACTGCCGCGACGTCGTTAATTTTAGGCCGGTGTCTGGGTTGGCATCTTTTAGTCAATCTGGAAATTCCGATCTTGTAGAGCAGATAAATGCTCTGTTACAAGAGATCGAAGACAAGCCCGACGACGTAACACTGCGAATCGCTGTTGCCGATTTATTAAAAGATGCTAAAGACCCAGAACAAGTCCACGTACATCTGAAACATGCCATGGAAGTCGAACCCAGCAACAGCGACGTAAAGGTTGCCTATGCTGAAAACTCTGTGCTGATGGACAAACAAAGAGACCTCAACGTTCGGGGTCGTCGCAGCACTGTTCATCTTTATGAAGTGGTTGGCTTTAAGAATCCAATGGATGAATGCAAACAGCTACCCAAACATCTACTTCAGGAACTCGAGCCACGACTTGAGAAACTGGTGACTTACCCAGAAGATTTTATTCTTCCTGTTGAATGTCTTGACGGCGCGGTGGGTTTTTCTCGCATGGTAGGCATCACTGGATTTTTGCTGGCGGAGCGCATGAATCTTGTTGATCAGGAAAAACACGATATTCTTGAAGCGGGATATCTCGCTGAAGTTGGCAAGACCATCGTTCCTGAAAATATTCTGAACAGAAATGGCGGCTTAACAGAGGATGACTTCACCCATATCCACATGCACCCTCGTGAAGGTGTGAGGCGACTGCGTACAGCGGGCTATGAAAATGAGACCATGCTTGAATTGATCGAATGCCACCATGAAAATTTTGATGGCTCAGGATATCCGGCCGGTATCAAAGGTGACAACATCCCTGTTGGCGCTCGAATATTGGCAGTAGCAGAAGCCTACATCAGCCTGACTTCAAAACGTCCATACCGCGACCCGTGGGATGGCAGGGCTGCATTGAACGAGATTGGCAAGTACGTGACTTCCGGAAAATTTGATCCCTCCGTAGTGGATGTACTGGCAGAGATCGTCACCGAACTAGGCTAGACACTCCCTCTCTCTTAAGGAGAGGGTTCTAATGAGTCACTACGTAGCCAAACAAAACCATAGTAACTAGCACCTGACTCAATAACTTAGTGTGTTTGGCAGTTTTATTATTGTTTTTCATTTTCTTATTCCTAATAGTCTTTAAAGCGACGATTACAGGATAAGAAATATCTAAGACTAATGGTATGTGCCAGCAATTCCATGGTTTTTTATACAGTAGTCACAGCCCTTAACAGCATGAAATGTGCTCGCATTATCTGCCATGCTCTTTTAAGCTTACCCTCACATTGCAGGCAATAGACCAAATAAGAGAAATAAACCCAATAAGGACCCAACCATGATCAAAATATCCAAAATAGCCATAGCTGCTTTTCTAGCTATAAGCCTGAGTGCTTGTAGCCTATTCGCTCCTCAAACCGTTTGGATTGATGTGCGTACTGCTGAAGAGTATCAAGAAGATCACATCCTCAATACCGAACATATTCCTCACGTAGATATAGTTGCACAGATAGCTGATCTGAATTTGGATATGGACGCAGATATCAAAGTATTCTGTCGTAGTGGCGTGCGCGCTGGAATAGCCTTAACTGCTCTGGAAGAGTTAGGTTATACCAATGTGGAGAATGTCGGCGGCATAGCCGATGCCAGAGAAGTAATCGGCGGTAATAGCGTCAGATAACAAAGCAAATAAATGGAGCTTCAGGTTTAGACCAGCTCGCTGGCTTACCCTGAAGCTCAGTTTTAGTTCCAGTCACTGCTTTTAGTTGGTCTTTTTTTAGTCGATACTCTTAGTGGAACGGTGATAACGCTCCACAACGTCTGGATCTGGCGACAGGTTCACACCCGATTCGTTCTTTCCTTTGAATTCCAACCTGGATAACAAATAACGCATGCTCTCCAAGCGGGCCTGCTTCTTATCGTTCGCCTTAACAATTATCCATGGGCTGTAGGCCGTGTGAGTCTTGCTAAGCATTTCTTCCTTATATTTGGTGTATACATCCCAATGTTCCTGAGCCTTGTCATCTACCGGGCTAATCTTCCATTGCTTTAAGGGGTTTAAACGACGGGATTGAAAACGATCTTCCTGCACATCCTTGCCTATGGAAAACCAGAACTTCACTAGTTCGATTTCGTCTTCATAGAGCATGTGCTCAAATTCAGGAACCTGTTGCATAAAAGTGCGATATTGCTTCTTCGAACAGAAACCCATTACAGGTTCCACTACCGCACGGTTGTACCAACTTCGGTCGAAAAATACGATCTCTCCCGGATTTGGAAGATGCTCCGTATAGCGCTGAAAATACCACTGTCCTTTTTCAACCTCGGTAGGCTTGGTCAGAGCAACCACTCTCGCACTTCTAGGATTAAGGTGTTCGATAAAACGCCTGATGGTTCCACCCTTGCCTGCCGCATCACGTCCTTCCATGATGACTGCTACTCTGCGTCCTTCCAATTGAACCGAGCGTTGTAAACGCACCAATTCTATTTGCAGTTTTTCAAGTTCCTGTTCATAGCGCAGCTTGTATAACGCTTTGCTGACATCGATGTTCTTGGTTGAGAGTAACTTCACCAACCCTTCTTTCGTGTTTATCTCCGCCAACTCTTCATTGCTTAACTCAACATTTTTCTTGAGAGTTTTTCCAATATGCTTTTCATCCTGAGTTAGCGCATGGCTTGTTCGACTTGGATCGCTGGAGACTAATACGGGTTTGGATTCTGCAGATACAGTGTTGCTGCTCATTACCTTATTCCTCAAAATAAATTCACAGAACTCCCGTGGTTCTTTGCGACTGAATAAGCAAGAGAACAGAGAATTCTAAGTTTAGCCTAGCAGGAGTTTATTTCCGGAGGGCTCAATGCACGAAACAGACCGAAATCCGCTTGCTAACACCCCATTGTCCCTGATGGACCATTACCAGACTAGTCCTCAAGAGAGACCTTTGGAAGGGGCATATAGGGCAATTATTGAGCCAAATCAAACTATCTTCAGACACCAATGCCAGTGCAGCAATTTAGGGTCTTTCGGGGAAGATTTGGGGCTTAACGGTCCAGCCTCTCTTTCAATTCCTTCTCGGTGTCATCTGCAGCATCCTGCAGGAGATCAGCAACACTATTCGCCGCATCGAGTGCATTCTGCTGCTGCTCAGTCAGTACACCTCGCGCTTCTTGAGTGTTTATCGCTGGCTCCTCTTCAGAACTACAAGCAAGCAGGAATAGTGAAGCAGACAAGACCAATATCGTTTTAACTTTGCTTGAGTTAACTATCCCAACATGTGAATTTAAACTATTCATACTCAACCCTCTTCCCGGTTTCAGATTCGCCATTCACTGTAACACTGTGATATATCTATCGATAGCTGAAAACCATAGGCCGGCGTGTGGCAGTTCACAAAAGCAAAAAATGAGTTAGTATTGCTGCGTTTTTAATACCAGCCTTACCGGCTCGTATCCATTACAACAAGAGAAGTAGGCAAGGTTGAGCAAGCGATGAATAAAGGAATAAGTATCATCATAGGGAAAGTGAATGTCCTCCTTATTTGTGGGGCTGTTCTTGCTCCCTCTTCTGCGCTGGCTCAGCAGTTCGAGCCTGCAAGAGATGAATTCGGCCACCCTGACTTCCAGGGAATCTGGAATTTTTCTTCCAATGCTCCACTGGAACGACCCGAGAGATTCGGCAATAGGGAATTCCTGAGTGAAGAAGAAGTTCAACAAACATTAGAAAGAAGACGAGTTTCGCAGATTCGCTCAGCCGAAAGAGAGGCGGATGTTTCTCAACGTATCATCAACACCAGCGATGCTCGCTCAGTAGGAGCCGTGAATAATTTCTGGATGGAAAGAACCGAGTTACTCCCAAACCAGAGAACCTCATTAATCATCTATCCAGACAATGGTCGCCTTCCTCCCATGCAGGAAGGACTTGAAATACAACGAAGTGATCAGTCAGGCATTGTCGAAATTCCAGGCACTCGTCCGGTGAGATACACCCATGGTGGCATAGCAAGCAACGGCCCGGAAGATCGCGGCCTTTCCGAACGCTGTCTGGTCTTCAATTCGGGTCCGCCAATTCAGAGTGGCCCCTACAATAACAACATGCAAATTATTCAGAATAGAGATCATGTTGTTCTATTGTTAGAAATGGGTTTCGACGCCCGCATAATTCCTCTCGATAAAGAAACGCATATCGATTCTCGAATTACTCAATGGTCCGGTGATTCGAGAGGATACTTCGAAGGAAATTCTCTGATTGTGGAGACCCGCAACTTTACAAATAAAATTGCCAGTCTTGGCCTACGTGACAAAGCCTATGGTGATGCCGGTGAAAGATTACTTATAGAGAAGTTTACAAAAACCGGCGAGCAGTCATTGGACTATGAATACACCATCGAGGATCCAGCTACCTTCACCGATAAAATTATTGTTAACTTACCGATGGTGAGTGTCGATGAAAGACTCTATGAATATGCCTGCCATGCCGGCAACTATGCCATAGGCAATATTTTAAAGGGTGCCCGCCATTTGGAGAATTAAGAATTGTGAATGGCAGCGTGAGAGGATGCATGAACAGGCGAGCGATACGAATAGACACCGGTAAAGAAGACTCCATACACAAACAGCAATAGAGAGATACACATCGCTGGAATCAAAGCATTCAAGGTGCCGAAGGTTTCAATGATCCAGCCCAAAACCAAGGCGCCGAGTGGCGCACTCCCCAACAAGCCCAAACTATAGACAGACATTATCCGCGCCCGAAACTCGGCTTCAGCTGTTTCTTGCACAATGCTACGGGCAAGAGTCATGGTTACTCCCATATTCAGACCCCAGGCAATAGACGCAAGCGCAAACAACCAGAATGCCGGCTGTATCCAGAGCAAGCCCAAGATGAGCAACCGAGATAGCTGCATGATGAGAAATATCTTGCCCGGCTTTTGCAAAGGCATAAGACGAAACATCAGAAAATTAGAGAGAGCTGCGCCGGCATAAAAAATCACCATCATCATGGACAACAAGAAAGCATCACCTTCGTAGATACGCTTTACGATAAATGGGAACACCGTCATGAATGCGCCGGCGTTAAAAATCGATGAGACAAAATTGATCGTCAGGGTATGAAAAATTACTTTCTCTTGGTACACAGCCTTGAGTCCGGCCAGTATGACCTTCCAAGCAGCTTCCTCGCTAAGCTGACCGTCCACTGCTCGCGGAGGCAAACGACGAACAGCAAGAGCCCCAAGACCTACACAGACAGCCTGGAACGACAACACCGGAATCAGCCCCAGAGTGTCCATTGTCCCCGCTACGCTTAGCCCTAGAATCTGAACCAAAAACCCTAAGGCGGTAGTTGCAGAAACCGCTCGCTGTACCTGAGTTCCTGCAACATCGTTCAGAATTGACTGCTGGGCGGGGCTGGAATAAGAGATCACTACACTCATGCCCAGGCCCCAGAGCAGGACTGACCAGATGTGCAATTGATCTAAACCTACAATAAAGATCAAAAAAACAGGGAGCAAAGGGGCAACTGCGTAGACCCTGATCAACAAGGAGCGAGGGTCGCGGCCATCCGCTCGAGCGCCACCGAGTAACATAAGAAAAATGCCAGGAATACCGGTGGCTGCCTGAATCATTCCTACCTGAGTTGCAGGCAGCTCAAGAATCCCTATAAGCACCCAACTCAGCAGAAGCTGCTGCATGGCAAAAGCTATACCTGAAAATGCAGTGGAGCTTAAATAGAGGCGAAAGCCACTATTGTTCCAGATGCTTTCGGGCCTATTCACAAAGGCGACTCAAAACCCTACTCTCTTCTTGGTTTTTCTATTTGGTTTTTCTATTTGGTTTTTCTTTAACTTTATCAATTGGTTTCAACTTTGCTTATTCTCTTTATTCCTAATCTTGTTATTCCTGTTCCTGCGGATATAGATAACGAATCCGAACATCGCGAAGCCGTTTGGTCGCGCCTTCGATAATAGCAGGCCTGAAACTTATTTCACGGATAGCTCGGGTCGCCTGTCTGCGGACACCGCGCTCATCAGGCATTGCCGAGATAACATCTACCGATGAGACATTGCCTGTACGAGAGATATTTACTTCGAGATCGACATAAGCGAGATCGAGAACGGTATTTACCAAAGGAAAATCCTGTGGGGGACGGGGAGAAGATCCAAGATCCTCACTCCATGCCGTGAATACTATGCTTTGCTCATCATCTGCATTTGAATCAGGTTTCTCAAAGTCGTTAAGCCCGCGCTGCTGATAGTCTATGGCATCCTGCAGGGTGGTGAAGTATTTTTGCGCGGGAATCGCTGTAGGAGTGTTAAAAAAGGACTCGATTTTCTCTTCTGCAATGCCCGCTTCTAACAATTGTTCTCTGGCTTTTCTGTAACTGCGATATCCGAGCCCGCTACTCATTAATAATTGAAAGTCTCCGTGATATATAAGAGCCATGGCGCTGGCTTCCACATCATCCTGAGTGGCGATTAGTTCTTCTATTCGTGTAACTAGGATAAGTCCATCCCGTAGATAGCGCTCCCCTATTCGCTCGCCAGGTTCAGTAATGGGGACAATGCTGCCTCTGCTCGAAGGAACCGTAACAATTGGTGAAGGACCCCAGTAGGGTGAATTACCCAGATTAATACTGCCGCGACGAGAACTCTGCAGTCGGCTGGCACCGTCTTCACTGACCAATCGATCAATAGCATCGTCGCCGAATCGACCTCTGGCATTCAGCAACTCTACCAACTGGAAGTAGTTGTAAGCCCTCTTGTACAACCAGGGAATCATTTCAAGGCTGTCTTCTCCATAGGTCTCTTCGGCAAGCTCTTCCATTCGCCGATAAATAGCGCGGCCATAAAAAAAACCTCGAACCCCATCTCTGCCGCCATCGAGATACACACGATTCATATACCAATGGGCCTGGCGATCCATGGCCATGAGTTGCTGTTCAACATCGGGATTCGACTGGGAGGCATGAATATAGCGAATATGTTCCAGAGTATCTGACACCTGACTCCAGTCGCCCATCCTCATTTGATTGCTGATTATGTCTTCGAGTAGTGGAATAAGGCCGAGGTCCAGCAATCCCAAATTGGTTCGGGCTAGCTGTAATTGTCTATTTTGGAGATCGGCTACTCGCTCGTAGTCTTCGAACTCTATAAGCAAGGAAACCATGCTGGACAGAGGTTCCTGAATACTGGGGTGGTAGGCATCGTATTCGGACTCCAGGTCAGCGATCTGTCCTCGATAAGCATCTAGCTGCTCATTTAGCTGACTAAGTCGCTCAAATGGACTGACTTCTTCGGCCGCGGATAATGACTGGATATAAGAAAATACCAGTATCAGGCTGAATATCAGGGGGTTAGCGTTTTTCACGTCTGCACCATGAGTAATGTCCACACAATAGCTGATTCTGACAATAGCTTGATCTCTTTAACTTGTCGATACACACTAGAGATTAGAAATTCTACAGAATGGGCAAATCCGAACCGGTTTTAACATGGAAATGACGGAAAAATGAATCTTCGCCTTATTCCCGCGCTCCTTATCCTCACGCTCTCCTATGCACCGGCTTTTGCGCAGCAGGATCTGTCTGAGCTAAATGATATTGCCGGTGAGTTTGCCTTCGTTCGGATCCAGTACGATAGCTACTTCGACGGCGGCTATTATGGTGGTCCATGGGCTACAGACTTTCCTGCGGCGGATGAGAATTTCCTGCGCGGCGTGTCTCGCCTCACCAATGTGCGTGTTGTGAGTCGCCCCATAGTCCTCAGATTCGATGACGAAGAAATATTCGACTACCCCTTCCTCTATGCTCTGGAAATGGGACGCAATGGTGGTTTGTCTCTGTCTACAAATGAACTGGAGAATTTGCGGGAATATCTGATGCGCGGCGGATTTCTCTTAATAGATGATTTCTGGGGAGAGCGACAATGGGATGCGTTCTACAGAGACTTCTCGATGATATTCCCTGACAGAGAATTAGTGGAATTGCAGCCGGACCATGAGATCTATCACACCTTTTACGATATCGAAGGCGCTCAGATGATTCCTGGTCGTGGTGGCAGACAGGGGTTCGGTCAACAGGGTATGGATATTGCCAGTAATCACGCCATCGTGGATGACGATGGTCGTGTCATGGTGTTGGTAAACTGGAATTCAGATATGGGAGATGGTTGGGAACACACCTACGATCAGTGGTACCCAACCCAGTATGCAAACTCTGCCTATCAGCTCGGAATAAACTACCTCATCTATTCCCTAACTCATTAGGGCTCCAAGCTTCTTAATTCAGCAACTACTCACTCAAGTCTTTGGCCAATTTATAAAGAAATTCGTAACCACCGTAGAGAGATTCTTTTCGTAGTCGTTCATCCTGCCCATGGATTCGCATATCGGTGCGGTCTACAAACAATCCAGATACTCCGTAAGTAGGAATGCCGGCGTTACGCATCTTCGCGCCATCGGTAGCTCCGGTGGACATGGTTGGCATAACGGTAATGCCGGGCCACATCTCCTCAGTAACAGCCTCAACAGCACCCATTATCTCTTCCGTGAGGGGCGATGGGTCAGACAATCGGCCTCCTCCCTGATAGATCACTTCCATTTCCGGGTTATCCACTACTCGCGTCAGGGTGCGCAAGACATCCTCCGGGTCAGAACCAGGTAGCATGCGCACATTTACTGTAGCCACTGCCGATTGTGGAAGCGCATTGGAGGCATGACCTCCGTCCAGCAAGGTCGCCACTGCCGTAGTTCTCAACTGAGCATTAATTGCCGCCTCACGACTTAACCGTTCGAGGGATTCTTCAGGAATTGGCGTCTCTAGCAATGACCTGAGATCAGCGGCCCGTTGCCCTGTGTTTATTTCAGCCTGCCTCTCAAAACTGACTCGCATGACATCGTTTAACTCAACGGGAAAATCGAAGTCTCTTATTTTCAACAAAGCTTCAGCAAGATCGTAGATAGCATTGTCGTCACGGGGAAGTGAGGAATGTCCGCCGGGGTTTCGCGCAGTAACTTGAAAGCTGGCAAAAATCTTTTCCGATATCTGTATGGTATTTGCTAAGGGCTCACCGTCCTGCAACAAACCATATCCTCCCTCGTTAATTGCCAGGGCGCCCTGAATCAGACCGGGTTGATTATCCAGCAACCAGTAAATTCCATTGCTGCCTCCAGTTTCTTCATCGGAGGTAAGGGCAATCACGATGTCTCGATTGGGTACAAACCCCTCTTGCTTGAGGCGAATCAGATTGGCAGTAAATATCGCCGCCATCGCCTTATCATCCAGGGTTCCACGGCCATAGTAGAACTCTTCATCTTCATTGAGTACAAAAGGATCTAGATTCCAGTCATCACGCTCTGCCTCAACAACATCAATATGAGCCATCAGGATGATGGGCTCCTTAGCACCCGTGCCGTTAATTCTGGCAACCAGATTGCCCTTATGGGGCAAGGCGCCACCGATAAATATATCCTCAGCAGGAAACCCTGCCGCCTCTAGCCATGCGGCCATGCCTTCAACAGCGATTGTATTATTCTGCTCTGAGGCGGTGGTCTTATACTCGATCAATTCCTTGTAGATCTCATAAAGAAGCTGGCTGTCATCTTCGGGAATATCACGTTGAGCCAGCGCATCCTGAATAAAGGACAGCGACAGGGCGAGCACGCAGAACAATTTAAATTTAGTTTTCATTTTTTTCTCTACCTTAGCTTCTCACTACTTTTGAGTAATCTAGTCTATACCTGCGAAATTCGACCGGGCATTGTTCGTATTGCTATTAACCGCCTAGCAAATTAACCTTACTAAGAATTTATTCCTTTATCCACTGCATAACAATCGGGATTGAACCCATGAAACTGAATTTAAAGCTGATTCTTCCTTTTGCCGCTCTGTTTTTAGCCGGTTATTCAATGGCTGCAGAAGAAGCCATCTCTTTCGATGATGCAATAGCGGATACTCAACATTATGAAGGTTATTTCGATTTCTATTATCAGGACAGCAACGGTAAATTGCTTCTGGCAATTGAGAATTTGGATGAAGAATTCCTTTATACCAACTCTCTTGCCACCGGTATCGGATCAAACGATATCGGGCTGGATCGAGGACAAATAGGCTCAGGCAGAGTGGTTAAATTTGAGCGACACGGAAACAAAATATTTCTAAAACATATCAACCTCCAATACCGCGCTCAATCCGACAACGAACTGGAACGACTCGCAGTAGAAGAGGCTTTTGCTGAATCCATACTCTGGGGATTCACAGTGGAAGCAGAATCTGATCAGGCGGTGCTGATCGATCTAACGGATTTCCTACTCGAAGATGCTCACGGTGTCAGTGCAACTCTCGCGGCCAGTGATCAGGGCAACTACAGTGTCGACAAGACCCGCTCGGCGCTCTACCTTCCCCGAACACGAAATTTCCCTCAAAATAGTGAATTCGAAGCACAACTTACCTTCACCAATAGTTCCAGTAACGGTCGACTCGTTCGCTCAGTTACCCCTTCAGCCGATGCTATCACTGTTCGTCTGCACCATTCCTTTGTACAACTTCCAGATGATGGATACACACCAAGAAAATTTCATCCTCAGTCCGGTTTCTGGTCGCGAAGTTTTGAGGACTTTGCCGCCCCAATTAATGAGGACATGACCCAGAGATACATCTCCAGACATAGATTGGAAAAACGCAATCCCAATGCAGCAAGCAGCGAAGTTGTGGAGCCAATAATCTATTATCTCGACCCTGGAGTACCGGAACCGGTGCGGTCTGCGCTACTTGATGGCGCACGCTGGTGGTCAGATGCGTTTGCAGCAATTGGATTCGAGAATGGTTTTCAGGTGGAGCTCTTGCCTGACGATGCAGACCCCATGGATATTCGCTACAACGTTATTCAATGGGTACACCGCTCAACTCGAGGCTGGTCTTATGGCTCAAGCATTACTGATCCTCGAACAGGTGAAATCATCAAAGGTAAAGTGACCCTGGGAAGCTTACGTGTCCGGCAAGACTACCGTATCGCTCAATCACTGATAGGGCTGGCGACTGAAGGCTCCGATGAAGCAATACAACAACTGGCTTTGTCCCGTATACGACAACTATCCGCACACGAAGTCGGACATACCCTTGGCATTGCTCACAACTTTGCAGCAAGCATTAACCAAAGAGCATCCGTTATGGACTACCCACATCCGCTTATCGACATTGATGATGTAGGCCTACTTAATGCACTCAATGCTTATGATGTCGGACTGGGTCAATGGGACTATCAGGTTATTAAGTACGGTTATAGCGAATTTTTGAATGCCACTGAAGAGAACAATGGCTTGAGCAATACGCTCCAGGAAAACAGTGATGCCGGGCTTCTCTATATTTCCGATGCCGATAGCCGTGCACCGGGCAGTGCTCACCCACTTTCCCATATGTGGGATAACGGCGGTTACCCAACCACCGAACTGGACCACTTACTGGAAGTTAGACAAGAAGCCCTAAATCGATTTGGCGTGGGAAACTTGAACCCCGGTCAGCCCTATGCTGAGTTGGAAGAAATACTGGTGCCACTGTATCTTCTCCACCGTTACCAAATTGATGCGGTGCAAAAAATTGTTGGCGGCACTTACTATGAATATGGCGTGTACGATGGCGATCTCAGCAATCAGCAGCCTCAGCTTGTGGCAGTTCCCGCAGACGAACAGTGGCAGGCAGTCGAAGCACTAATAAAAACATTGGATCCGGAAGTTCTGGCGATTCCGCAATCGGTGCTTGAAATGATTCCACCCAAGCCCATTGGATACAATCGAAGCAGAGAAAGCTTTCCGCTTAGAACTGCCCAGGGCATTGATTATCTCGCTATCGCCGAAACAGCGGCGGATCACACCGTGCAGGGTTTGTTACAACATCAACGCCTGACTCGAATGAATAACCAACACGGCAGGGACTCATCACTACCCTCTGTTACAGAGTTGATGGATCGGCTTCTGGACGCCAGCTATTACTCAACACAGGGCTTCGATCAGTCGGCGAATATTCAACGCGCAGTGCAAAATGTTCTGTTGTATAGAATGATGGCTCTGGTCAGGAATGACGGCGTAGACAATCAGGTAAAAGCTCAAGTAAACCTTTCTCTTCATGGACTACTGAATTGGTTGAACCAGCAACTCGGCGCGGATGCAGACTCGCAGTGGAAGGCGCATCATCAGCTGGCGGCGGACGAAATCAATAACTGGTTCGAAAGAGGCTCCATCAGCAGTTTATTAAGCGCACCATTACCCATGCCACCGGGAGCTCCTATATAATGGGTGAAATTGATAAATTTTTGCGCTGTTTTCTGCACTTTCTGAAGCACTACACGGAGAATTTCTGATGTTTCTGTCAATAATGATAATCATTTTTCTGGTGGCTTCAGCCGTAGTGCTTCATTACGAAATTCTGAGATTTCTCTCAATCATAATTCCAAAATTAAAAGTAAAGCATCGGATTCGAGTTGTTGTCGGGGTTTTCGGTACTATCTGTGCCCACATCATCGAGGTATGGATGTTTGGCATCGCCTTTTATCTGATGTTTCACTACGGTGATTTCGGAACTCTCGAAGGTAACTACGATGGATCCCTGATCGACAGCGTGTATTTCTCGTTCAGCAATTACACTACTATTGGTTACGGCGACATCGAACCATTCGGCCAATTGAGATTCCTATCGGGTATGGAAGGTCTAACCGGACTGTCTCTTATAACCTGGTCATCCTCATTCATGTTTATGGAGATGACTCAGTTTTGGGAAGAAGAACCTTAGACCTTAATTTTTGACCCTCATAAATAGCACACTTCACAAGAAACTATTTCGATGAACTGCTGTTACAAAAAAGGGGCCGAGGCCCCTTTATTGATTCTTGATGTAGATCCAACTAATCCTTTCGCGAGAAACTAGTTCTCTGCTTCCAACTGTTCCAGTCTTCGAGCGCCGCCGAGGATTCCCGGTAAACCGTAATTTCCTTCATGACAGGCATATTCATAAGGCTGAGCATCAGTTGCGTTAAATGACATTTCACCACGCCAGGTTTCACTGTAATAATTCGGGTCACTAACTTCAAACTCATAAAGTACCTGTTCGTCGGAAAAACGGGTAAAGCGCTCAATTACTTTTCCCTCATCCGAGAGTGCTGCGGAATTACGTGGAGCTTGTTGCGGATGTAAATTTATTGTTTCAACAACCAGAGTATCTCCATCCCAGAAAGCGACTGAATCCCCAAGCCATGGCTTGTGGGAATCAGGGCGGTGCTCACCATCGATTGGAATGATTCGAGCATCATGAACCATTTCAACCATAATCATTACATAGTCATCGGTTTGCACGATCTGATACATATTGTTGTACAAGACATTATTCATCGGTGGGCCACCGGTGCTGCCAAAGCCGATAAGGCAGCGCTCGCCAAGAGCTCTTCCTTCGGGTCCATCATTGCCAGAAAATTTTGCAAAATTCTGTCTGCGTAGTTCACCGCCCTGCTCTGAGTAAGGAACTCTTCCATTTTCCGGATAGGTAATCCAGGAAGTTCGATACTCACCTTTTACATTACCAAATTGAGTTCCGGGATCTACCCAGAACGCGTTATAACCGCGTCCTCGACCAAGATCTTCGCCAGAAGGAAGCTCTCCCTGTACCTGATTATCATCCGTCGCTTGTCGAACGTTTTGATGATGATTTGCAGTCATCTCGGCTAGACTGTCGTCGGGAATAATCAAACCCACTTCCTCGTAGTTGCCGGAGCGTTGCATAGTGGTCAGTGAGGCATTAGTCCAAAAGCCTTGAAGATCAGGCTTACCGGATGCATTACGTGGCGGGTCATAGGCATCCTGGGCAATTGCGGAGGAACTCAATGTGATTACTGCGAGGGCGATTATATTCTTGGAGCTAATCATGGGGTGTCTCTCTCTTTTGCTTACTTTACATTACATACAGGAACAGCAGCTGTGGTATTTTTCCTTGTTATTCAGCCACTTGAATCCTTAGCCTATGTGGCGGCTGTGAGCTCCAGATTAAAATGAGCTAACTGATTGAAAATAAACCACCACTCTGTATTAATCAAGGGCAGTTCTGGTGAACAGAGATTAAGGAGAGTTAGTCATGAGCGTAATAGACGATCAATTGTTTGACGCGTTATCAGAAGAAGATCAGCTTAAGATGAAAGATATCAAAGCGGGAGTCGGCATATTTGAGTTACTTGGCCTAATTTTTTCAGGCAAGCAGGCCTGGATGATCTGGTATATCTATGCTGTTTCCATTGCGTTCCTTATTGCGGCGGTAGTGTTCTTCAACAATTACACCGAGGCCACAGATATTCGGGCTGCTTTGGATTGGGCGCTTTTGCTCATCGCTTGCATGTTCATTTTTACTATAATCAAAATGGCTGCATGGCAACATATGTGCAAGAGAGAAATGCTGCAGGAGGTTCATCGTGTGCAGATGCAACTTATGGCAATGAACAAAGACAAAAACTAATCGTTTATTCAGTGTTTTGTTATAGCCGAACAGTATTCAGCACAAACTAGAAAAGCCTATTAACCGGTGATGGTCCAAGCGACAACCAGCCGCCCTGATGTTGTGCGGCGCTGGCATCCCCTCTCGCCCAGTCACATACGCCTTCAGGGAATACTTGCTCGAGTTGCGCCAAATCTTCCAGCGTCATCTCCACTTGATAATCAGCTCGACTCACCCTGCGACGCTGACAACTGATGATATCGTTCTCCAACGGCGCACCGGCCACATGGCGAGGAGTCTGATAGGCAGGGTAAAGCTCGCTGCAGGCTCCATTCCCCGAATAAGCTTGACGCTCTTCAATAAGACTATGCTGTTCATCGGTGTTATCCCAACAGCTGTCCAGCAAGGACTGGGGACGGTTTCTGACAGTCTTTAACACTGGATCAGCAGTCGCGGTGTCGCCGACAATATTCATTAACCAACTATCCATCTGGCGAAACAAATTCCCCAAATCCGGTTGCTCCTCGGTGAAGCCCCAAAGCCCCCCCACTTGCATAACATGGTTGTCCGCGTGTCCATTGGCATTTATCAGGCGCTGCCGGGTGGAAAACTGATGTACGATCATATGAATATCGCCGCCTTCTCTATGGTCGGTATAACTTCGATAATCAATAACTGGAGTAGAGGCTAAACCCTGACCACCGGACAAAACTCTTCCAGATTCAATGGCTCGCTTGCCTGCTTGGGAATCACCACGATGTCGCTCGGAAACATGATTGAGATTTCTGTCAAAGCCGCCTATATCACGATTTAGGTCGATGAATTGCTGAGCACTAATAACGCCATCATTTAGAGCGGCCAGGCCGTATTGCACTCCCACATTATCAAGAGCGCGCTGCGCCATGGGATAATTGCTACCGTCTACATCACCATAGACATTGACGGTGTGATCATAAACAGTTGCTCTGACACCGTTTGGGTTGGACTCGGAGTAAAGTGAATCTTCCAGTGCAGGAATACTCACCTCTCCTCCCTGCTCTTCTTCAGGGGTTTCGATGTTGTAAATGGGGTCCAGTCTTCCTGCTCCGGTGGAAAGATTTGAAATCGACCCCCATGAGCCGAAGCCTGCAACTGCCAACTGCTGATCTACGGTAAAGCCTTCTTGGTTGGTCTGGGTGAAGTAATAATTGAGTAAACGAGAATCGGCGAGAGTAAAAATAGTCGCCGAAGTTACATCGGGAAAGCTTGAAGACACAACGATCCCATCAAATACTCCCGGGTAATTATCGGCGGTCTGGTGGGATTGATAGGAGCCCCCAGAAGCACCAGTGGCGATGCTATAAACAGGCACGCCATAGTGTTCAATAAAACGCTCTTTCACCATGATGTGGGTTTCTGAGGCGAGAAGGTCATTACAATTCTGCCCAAATACATTCAAGGTGGAAGAAGTCACGGCATAGCCTAATTCAAATAAGCCTCTGCGCATTACTCCACCGGTTCGATTACCCTGCTGATACCAGCCACCACGACAGCCACCACCGTGTGTATACACCAGTTTGCCATTCCAGTTCTCACTACGATTCCAGGGGTCCAGGGCTCCCATGGCAGGATCATGAAGCATGGCGATTTCGTAGATAGCACGATTAACTGTGCCGGTTTCCACTCGAACTAAATAAGGAACAGACTCTCCACTTGGCTGACTTATCATTGCCATGTCTTCAGGAAAGTCCCCGGCAATACTTCGAACGAAGTTTTTGAACTGCTGATCAGTATCAGACCAGTACACATAGTTTATCTGGGTGGTGATTGAACAATTCAGATCGTTAGCGGAACCCAGTGTATCTCCGGCAACAGTTTCGAACTCAGATGTCTGACAATAGAAAGGCTGCTGATGAGGACCGGAAATAATGGGGCCAGACACAGGGTAGTTTGTCAGGGTAAGGGACGCTGTTTCTGAACTGTTGGCAGCTGTCGCGGTAACACGGCTATCTCCAACAGGAATGTCGGTCAGCATAGCCTGGATTCGGCTAGAGCCTACTGCTCGGAATAAGTGGCTTACATCGCTTTCATTAAGCGTAATGCTCAGCTGCTCAGGGCTGAGACCCGCCTCGACTTCAAGCTCCAGCAAGACATCCCCACCTGTTATCAGCCAGGGTTTTGTTGATAGCGTTCTTATAGCTATTCCCGGGGCTGCAGCAGCTTCGACATTCGTGGCGCTGGTAGAGACCGGCTCCTCAGTAGAACAAGCAGCAAGCATGGCCGCCAGAACAAGATAGATAACCTGCCTGCCAAGCGATAAGATTCCATTTTTATTGGGTTTTTTCACCGAATCACTCCCCTAATTGATTGAGCTATTTTCCAGAGGCTATCCGTTAATGTAAAGCCTTGAATAGGATTCGATATAAAGAATTGGTTGCCGAGACGACCTGCTCTTTCTTAACATTCATATCAACGCTGTTATCAACTACAGACTCCAGAAAAAAGCAGTGCTAGAATCGGGGTCTGATATTTAGAGGCAGCGGAAAAGAAACATGAATGCGAAAGAAAAAATAAAAATGGTAGACGTGGAAAAAGCCGGCAAGATCAAGATCGATAAGAAATGTTCGAAATGTAAGAAATCCATTTGCTGCAATTCTATTAATCAGAAGGTGCCGGCACCTAAAACGAAGGAAGATTTCGATCACCTTTTGTGGCAGGTTTCCCATGAGGGCATCAATATTTTCAAGGATTCCGATGGCTGGTTTCTTCACATCCATTCAAACTGCAGTCACCTTCTGCCTGGTGGTGTTTGCGGAATCTACGACACTCGCCCATGGGTTTGTCGTGAATACACCAATGATTTTTGCGAATTCGACGAGTCTATTGAAAAAGCCAGTGAGCTGTATTTCTCCACCCATAAGAAGTTTGATAAATATTGCCGCAAGCGTTTCAAAAAATGGGATAAACGCTTCAAAATATACGAGTAATAGTCATCTAAGGCAGTCATCCAGGCTGCTTATCTAAACGGCTTGTCTAAACAGGTCATTTGGAACAGTTCGAGGCTAACAAAGGGAGTATCTGGCGAGTGAAAACAAGACAGGGCTACTTCCCGGCGTTAGTGCTTCAGCTCCTCATGCTGGTTCCCATGTTGTCCCACGCCCAACTCAGCCCCATCAGCTCAGATAGCGTAGAAGCTGTCATCGCCAGCGCCAGCACACTGTTGCGAGAGCTGGATCAATTGGCTGCACAATGCCAGCAAGACAGCGCTGAGAGTGAGACCTGTGACAACTTCCTGCAGGCCATCGATGGTAGTTTGATAGCAGACTACCTGGAGCAGTGCTCCCAGTTAAACAACTGGAAAAAGGACATGCTGGCAGAGGCTCTTAATTCGAATTCAGATAGCTTAGCTGTAGATAGTTCAATTAGGGATATTCCCAACAGCTCTACTCAGCTAAGAAGAGTCGCCGGAATTGAGAACTTATGTGATGATGCTGCGCTGGAGAACAATACCCAATTCGTATTTACGGTTTTCAATGATCTAAGGCAGCAAGGCAGCAATTCAAGAACTACCGATTCTGTTTCCAGAAGAGTTACGGATCTGGAATTTTCTATCCTGGAAAATGCAGAAAGACGCTCATTGCAAAACTCATTTCAACAGGAACAACTGAGGAGGCAATTGGAAACCGAGCAGCAGATAAACTCTCAACAGAATGACTTGCTTCGAAAACAGATTGAGAGGCAGCAGATAGAGAGACGGAACTAGTAGAGCACCAGAAAATCGCCATTCGGCAGACTTGCAGCAGCGGGAAAGCTGTAATTAGGAATTGTGATCTCCTCTTCGAAGCTAAACCCTTCAACTTCTCCATCGAAATCGAGCAGACGCATATTCAGCCTGCCCCCTCTGGCATGACTGATTGCCTCGCCCCACGCAATTAGTCGCTGATCTTTTCCATTGAATGCCAACGCCGGATTTTTCTGTCGCGTCTTGACGAATGGATCAGCAACAGCCATCGCTCCTGCTTCCGATTCGAGTTCCATCTGAATGATTCGGTATTCTGTTTCAAACACCAGCCAGTTACCAGAATCTTCATCCAACACGATGTCATTGGTACTTAACGGACATGATGATAGTTCCCATTCCTGTAATGCGCCTACAGGACCATAGCTTGAACCGATACTCTCACCTTCTGCTCTTTCCAGGGTCAATAGTTGCATGTGCCGACCAACGCCATCGATTGCCGAACGATAGGCCACAAATAAATCATCATCGATAAAATCTGTAGCCAGAGAGCAACAGGCACAAGCACCGAGGTCCGGATTACTCAAACCAAACTCTTCTCCAAAGTTCTCGCCGTTGTCTTGGGAGAGTCTGGCGTAAACAGTTCTTTCATACTCCCTGCTTAAATCTCCTGCTGCCCACACGATCGCCACGTCATTTCCTGAAGCCGCGACATCTGCCGTGGCATCGATTCCTTCCGCAAATTCACTGACCATTGATTGCTGAGCTTCGAATTGAGTGCGCTCAGGATTTGAACGTGCATAGAAATACTCACCGTCATTTGCTCGATACCAGACCGCGTGAATACGTCCTTCTCCATCGATAGCAATCGCCGCACGGGCAATGGAAAAAGTCTGCAGATTGAAAGCACCACTGGAAACTTTAACCGGATTACCGAATCGATTCTGCTCGGGGAGGTATTGTCGATAATAAAGATTGCCTTCACGTGCCGCGGGAGCACGTAGTCGCTTCTTGAAGTACAGCAGATGAATATTTCCACTGTCATCGCTGATCAAGCGAGGCTGAAGCCCACGATCTGGAGTGGCTTGAATATGTACTTCGGAGATTGCAGCTGAGGAGAACAGTAAAAGGCTTAAGATTAGTAAAATCTTGGTCCAGGGGTTGCACTTCATCTGCCGGGGGTTGAACTTCATCTGTTTGCCCAGATACACCATATTGAAGCCACGAAGTAGAATAAAAGACCGATTTAGGGCAGACTCTGCCATCAATCATAAGCTGCTGTTAATGATATACATCATAGCAGCACTTGAATCGAATTGAATTAGCCTGAATCTCGGCTAAACTTAGAGAATATACAGTCTACAGCAGGAATATCTCATGCAACTCAACACATTACGAACAATACCAGCTCTGCTGGCTATAACGTCTCTTGGCTTCCTGGCAGCCTGTTCCTCCCCTGAGGAAACAGCAAGTACAGCCCCGAGCGAAGATGCTACTTACAACACTTCCTTGAATATGCAGGAAGTAATGGCAATGGTGCTGGAACCTGCCTCAGACATCTTGTGGGATTCTGGCGGATGGGTAACTGACGCCTCAGGTACGGAAGAATTATTTCCTTCAACTGATGAAGGCTGGGCCTATGTTCGCGCTCAGGCTGCAGTAGTGGTTGAATCTGGAAACATCCTGGCCCTTCCAGGCAGAGCCGAAGACAATGATGCCTGGATGATTTATTCCGAAGGATTGAGTCAGGCCGGAATAATGGCGATGCAGGCGGCTGAAGCACAAAATAAGGAAGATTTCTTTCAGGCTGGTGCGCAACTGTACAGTGTCTGTACTGCCTGTCATCAGGCCTACAATCCTGACATCTTGAACCGCTTCGATGAAGAGCAAGCTGACTAGTTTGAACATGAAGCTATTCTCATCATGAATCTGCTCTTCACTAACTTCAGGCTGCCTTCACTAACAGGCTCAGCTCTTAGCATACTAGCTATAGGGTTTTCCCTGTTCTCAGCCAGCGCTTTCGGACATACCATCGAAGGCGGTGATGCAAATTTCGTTCAGGCCATTGATGGCCCTGCTCCAATGCCCTTTATGTATCTGGGCGCAAAACATATGGTTACCGGCTACGACCACCTACTGTTTCTGGTGGGTGTAATATTTTTCCTCTACCGCCCTAAACATGTGGTGCAGTACGTAACTCTGTTTGCTATCGGCCACAGTATTACCCTTCTTCTTGGAGTCCTCGCGGACCTTCAAGTAAATGCCTACATAATCGATGCCATCATCGGTTTGTCTATTGTCTATAAAGCCTTCGAGAATATGGATGGCTTCAAACGCTTATTGGGTTTTGAGCTTAATACCCGAATAGCGGTTTTTGTATTCGGCCTCTTTCACGGATTGGGTCTGGCAACAAAATTACAGGAATTCGACCTCTCCCCGAACGGTCTGGTGACTAACATCATCAGTTTCAACATCGGTGTTGAGATCGGGCAGATACTCGCGCTCTCGGCGGTATTCATTGCCCTGAGTGTATGGCGCACCAGCGGTAGCTATTTACGCCATGCGTTTGCCACCAATACAGCGCTGATGACCGGAGGCTTTATGCTGGCCGGACTCCAATTAAGCGCTTTCTTCTTGCAACCGCCTATTTAGTTAGGCTCCAAACAGTGGAACGATTACAGTGACCGAGCAGCAAAACACCACTCCACCATCAACAAGAAACATTATCATTGCTTCCTGCATCGCTTTTGCAGTCGCCATGGTAGTTCTCTTCACTGCCATACTGCCGGCTGAGTTCGGTAGGGACCCTCTGGGTACTGGAGAGCTGCTAGGGCTTAACGTTCTCTCTGCAGAAGAAAACCCATTCGAAGAACATGCTGAGATTCATCGCACAGACTATGTGGAATTCATTCTCGAGCCTTTCCAATCCGTGGAATATAAATACCTGATGGATCTGGATGCACCGATGATCTTTAGCTGGGTAGCCGATGGCGAAGTTTATTACGATATGCATGCCGAGCCGGCGGGTCTGGGAGAGGAATATGCCGAAAGCTTCGAGCAAGGAAATGCCGATCGACGCATGGGTTCATTCCATGCTCCCTTCGCTGGAATTCATGGCTGGTTCTGGGAGAATCGAAGCCTGAACACGATTGTAGTAGAAGTCTACAGCTCCGGATATTACCAGACCTCAACCGTGTTCCGCGATGGTGGTGACTACGAACGAGTTATCGAGCCCGTAGCTGAATAAATAGTTGAATAAAGAGCTGAACAAAATCCCAGATAAGAAACACCTCTGATTCTTCGGTATTCCTTTCATCTCTTATCCCTTTTTCGGGAGCAAAAAAAAGCCCGCTTATTAAGCGGGCTTTTTTTATAGTCTATCTAAGCAGTTACTACTGCCCTGGCTCTGTACCATCAGAACCATCGCGTGGAGCACCAGTACCGGAAGAACCCATGAACAATTTACGTCCATCCGGGAAAGTGATGTCACGGCCGTTGGCGCGACAAGTTGGCTCGCACAGACGGTCTTTAGATTGATAACCAGTTACAACGATATCTGTACCTAGTACCAGAGAGTTACGGTTAATGCCGCGACGCAGAAGCGTATTTGGCGTACCGCCCTCTACCATCCAGGGACCTGGATCGCGAGTAGCTTCTGGATCATTGTTTTCAAGGTGGATCCAAGTGTGGGGGTTAATCCACTCAACACGAGTAATAGGGCCGCCCAATCGAACAGGCAGATTCGCGTCAAATTCAGCAGAGAACGCATGGTGCGCTACAGCCGTTTGCTGGATCGCTACTACGCCAAGCGCAGTTACAGCAGCTAGTGCCAGTAATTTAGTCTTCATAGAATTCACTCCGTTTTTAGCTTTAATTGTCTTAAGCACTGTCTCGGTCTGGTTTGATCAAGCTATCTTACCTGCTTCTATTAGCCTTCTTTCCCCGAACCCCTAACAAACGCCTAAAACACAATATATTCAGTTAAGCGGACAGTTACTCCGCATTTTATACAAGGGCTCGCCTTAAATCCAAGCGTAAAACGCTGAAACGAGCCCTTTTTTGATGTATATCGCCGAATCAGGCCTAGAAGCCCAGTTCAGACTCGCGACCCTTACGGTATCTGCCGTACATCATTTCTTCTACGAACTCCACGCACTTGAATTGTGGCAGCTCGAAACCTGCTTCGAGGCGACGGTAGATAGGCATCTTGATAGTCCAAGGACGCTCAAAGATAGTTGGATCTTCCATAGTCGCTTCGTATTCAATTACGTTTTCACTTACCAGCGTATAGCGCTCGGTAACCTTCATTTGATAGCTGTGGTAGTTACCAGCACGGTCAAACCAGGTGCGATCATCCATACCATGAGCTTCAACTACCCAGGTATCTCCGTCCCAGTATCCCCAAGACTGACCCATCCAAGAATCAAGCGGTGCAGGACCCGGATCTTCAAGGAAGACATTACGTACGGCTCCAGCGAAAGAGTAGGCAATGAAGAAAGCACTCTCACTCTGAAAAATCTGAAATGGATGAGGCATATAAGTCGCACGTGGTACGCCCGGCATATAGCACTTGATCTCAGGATCAGAAGTTAGCCAGTTTGCGCGATTCTCATCACGACGGGCAACAGCTTCAGGTCGGTAAGGAATAGTTCCACCTTCGACAACACCAAAGCTTGCTGGAACAGCACCGATGGCGCCCATAGCAACTACTTCAGGAGCAGGTACTGGTACGAAATCACCAGGTACCAACTGATAAGCTGCCTGTGGCGGCGCAGCTTCAAGATTGTCATTGGCGTTCATCAGAACCTGCCAAATACCGTTAAAGTCCGGCTTACCATTTGGACCACGGGGAATATCACTACCAGGTGCTTCTGCAGCTGCAGCTACCTGAGTTGATTGAGTTTCGGTTGCATTCTCCGCTGGAGAACAACCTACGAATAACACTGCGAATGCTAGGAGCAGCCCTTGAATCTTCATAGTTGTACCTTTATTGCTTTAATTAGAAATACTCTCGTTAGAGGTGCAATGATATAACCATTTGGGTATGTGTGTGTCAAGCCAAACACTGCGAATCGTCTAGCTTAGGGACAGTATGCCCCAGTCATGAAAAAGAGACTGATTGTGATGAAAATTTGCTGGTTTTCACTGTTTTCTTGGCCAGTCTTGATTGCCGAGCTATCTCTTGCCTAGCTATGTCCTGCCGAGCTCGGTGAGGCGGAAATGCTTCACTACCGGAATAAAAATCAGCAAACAGATCACTGTGAGGATGGCCGCCGCCAGAAATGGGCTGCCAGGGAAGTAAATTGGCGCACTATCGGCGGTAAATACTGCAAATAGCTGGGTCATTATAAGCGGGCCAACAATAGAGGTAATGCTATTCAGGCTGCTGAGAGCTCCTTGTAATTCACCCTGAGCATTAGCAGGAATCTGGCTGGTCATGATGGACTGAAAGGCAGGAGTTACAAAGCCGGAAATAGAAGCGACAGCAAGCCACGGATACATCTGCCAGCCTTCAGTGGCAAAAGCATAGCCACTAAAACCAATGACCAGAGTGACCAAGCCGAATACCCCGGATTTAAACGATCCAAACCGCGGGACAGCCCAGCGTATCAAAAAGGCCTGTACCAGTATCATGAACACGCCTGCGTAACCCAGAGCGAAGCCGATCTGACTTTCTGACCAGGCGAATTTTTCCATCGTGTAATAGGTGAAGGTGCTGGGCAGAGAAAAATGACCAAGCATATAAAGAAAATAAGCCAAACCTAGTCCAAGAATCACCGGATATTTACGCATCTGTAAAAGCGCACCAACGGGATTTGCTCGTTTAAGGTCAAATGGCCGTCGATGCTCTTCAGATAGAGATTCTCCCAATGCAAAGTAGCCGTACACCAGATTTATAAATGCCAGAGCCGCTGCCGCATAGAAGGGAATACGCGGACCATACTCGCCCATCACTCCGCCAATAACCGGACCAAAAATAAAGCCCCCACCGAATGCTGCGCCTATCATGCCGAATCGCTGAGCCCTCTTCTCCTCGGGTGTTATGTCGGTGACATAGGCATAGGCGAGGGAGAAAGTTGAGCTGGCAATTCCAGCAATCATGCGAGCAATGAACAGCCAGAACAGTGTGGGCGCTACTGCCATAAACAAACTGGCAATACTCAGTGCCGCCAATGAATAAAGCAGAACAGGTCTACGACCAAACTTATCACCGAGGTTTCCGAGAATAGGTGCCGCGAAAAATTGAACCGCAGCGTAGGTAAACATCAAATATCCACCGATGCGGGAGGCACCGGAGAGACTAGTATCCGACAGTCCCATGATCAGGCTGGGCATAACCGGAAGAATGATTCCGAAACCGATGGAGTCGATAAACACCACCGCGATAATAAACCCCAGTGCATGTTTGTGACTTGAAATATCTACTGGCATGAAAAATTTTTCCGTTCAATCTTTCAACAAGCAAATGAAGTCTTCAAATTTACCACCAGCACTTCTTGCTAGAGAGCCATGACAGGTAATATCAACTTCGAAAAGCCATCGAAGTCCAAATCCCGAATATCCAAACCCTTGAGATGCTGTCGGTAAAAACGAGAATAGAGGATGGCATAGCCGAGAATGCTTTTCAGTTGCTGCAGCTGACCCGCAGCCATTTGAGCAGCGGGCCACCATTGAGTTTAATCAATTTGTTTAAGCAGCCAGTGCAGTGCCTGATTCTCGGCACTAGGAAGCAAAGGATCCGGCACTGATTCCGGCCTTGAATTCATATTAATTGCTCAAGGCCAAAATTACCCGACAACACTATTCCAATTGTCAGTAAGATATTCCGCCGTTCTCCATGACAGCGCCTGGACTGTCAAAGTTGGATTACGTGAACCGCTAGTACCCATTACAGAGCCGCCCAGTATCCCCAAGTTTGGCACTTCATGGGAGAAACCCCATTGATTCACAACATTGGTTTGGCTGTTCAGGCCCATTCGCGTGCCACCGTAGGCATGAGTAGAAGGACCCATGACATTCCCAACACCGGATTTGATTATCTTGACCGCTCCCGCCTCCAGATACCACTGCTCCATCTTGTCCTGAGCGAATGTAGCGATGCGTTTTTCATTGTCGCCATACTTCGCTGTGATTCGAGTAACAGGGAACCCTAAGGGGTCCTTAACCACAGGATCGAGATCGAGGAAATTATTTTCATAGGGCAGCGTAGTCTTTTGGATGTAGGACGAATTAGTTCGATCAGCATTCTTCATGACGAATGCCTTCCAGTCAGAACCCCAATTTCGAACTTCACCAAAGGTACTCATCTTGGCTGCACTCATTGGCTTGCGATCGGTATGGGCCCAAAGGTTAGCGCCTCCAATAAAATCCAGATCGCCATGATCAAAGTTATCATCCGCCCACTCATCGATTGCTACACCCTGTGCAGGTAATCCATACCAGTTGTGCAAGTCACGATCAAAAAGCGCAGTTACCGGGGAGCCTTGGTGATGACTAAGATAGTGCCTACCTACCTGCCCCGCATTATTGGACAGACCATTTGGAAAGGCTTTGGACTTTGACAGCAACAAGAGCCGTACATTCTCATAAGCGTAACTCGAAAGAAGGACTACATCGGCGGGCTGGAAAAATACTTCGTTGCCTTTTATGTATTCAACACCTGTGAGTTTTCCATCGTAGTCTGTGACCAGTTCAGTAACTCGCGCAAACGTAACTACGTCGAGATTACCGGTATCAACGGCCTTGGGAATTACATTAAAAGCCGTTGAACTCTTGGCCTGCACATGGCAGCCGCCTTTATTACAGAACCCGTGATACTGACATGGTGGACGTCCATCATAGACCTCGGTGGCAATAGCCGCTGGACCCTGGAACGGATTCCAATCCAGATTACGCGCCGCTCCTCCCATTAAATCGGTGAAGGGAGAACTACGAAGAGGCTGCATGGGATATTCCCGCTGACGCTCTCCTTCAAATATATTTCCTGCCTTGTTTATTGTGCCCTTAACATTTCCAGCCTGACCGGAAATACCAACGGAGTATTCCACCTTGTCATAGTAAGGTTCTATTTCATCGTAACCGAAAGGCCAATCTTCAACTGTTGACCCTTCCGGGATTCTATCCTCACCGTAACGTTTTTTAGTTTCACTAACGACTTTGAAATCCCAGGGGTTCAAACGCCAGCTCTGGGCCCAGTAGTGCATCGTGGTGCCACCTACCGCGTTCATCATCGGATGATAACTTTGAGTAGCTTCGGTGCTGGTATCTGCGCGCACAGTAGGAGCTTCTGAAGCGGCTTTCTGCACGGACTGCGGCCAGTTTCGTGAGCCATTACGCAATTCGTCAGGAGCGAAGTCCCGTGGGCTTAACCAACCGCCCGCTTCCAGTCCTACAACCTTAAGACCAGCATTGGTGAGAGGGAGGGCGGCAACTCCGCCGGCTGCACCCATACCAATAATAACCACATCGGTTTTTTGTAATCGTCTAGGCATAATCATTGCCCCCGTTTGAATCTACATCACCGCGAATATTGGCAGCCATCTTCGTGTAGGTTTGATTGTCATAGGCGGATTGATGATTGGGCTCTAAATTAGCGCCTTGGGAAACATCAGTCTCCGATGCGCCAAGACGAATGCCCGGATAACGCAACATGTCCCAGCCAACGAAGTTTTGATTTCCACCATAGTAGGGATCACAAAAGGTGCCATCGATAGTGTGACTGCGCACCATATTAAAGAAGCCGGGGCCGCTCGGAGAACAACCAGGAACTCGATTGCGTTGCACACCAAGCAAAATAGAATTTTGCTCATCTGTTATTAATTGGTAATAAGGCTTGCCGCGGGTTTTACGAGCGAAGTCATTAATTGCACTTATGCTCACCATGTAGTCATGTCTTGAAGAAATATTTTCACTGGCCAGAGATCTGTCGATGTAGTGAATCGCTCTGGCCTCTTTAGCGCCGGGTCCATTGTCATCGGAAGGAATCAGACAATCACAAATCGCCTCAAGGGTTTCGGCCTCTTCGGCAGTTAACACCTCGAGAGCTTCTGTAGCTACGATATCTGCCGTGCTGTGTGATTGACTGGCAGGAGAGTCTGCCGCGATAACATTGCTGGCTGTTGCAGAGCTAACGGCAGCAGCACCCATGATGCCTGCGCTTTTCAGCAAATTACGTCGAGATAGATTACTGGGCTGATCGTCTCTCAGAGAATCATCTGAGCTACCACCATTGGTTTTCTTAGAGTGCGCCATTTCTGTCTCCGCAGAATAAGGAATCAAGGCTTGAGACTAGCAAAATATCCAGCGCCAGACCATCTAATTGCCAGTGAAGCGATTTAGCGATTCAACTATGGGGACTAAATTTCGGAAAGAGGCAACACACAGGCTACTAACCTGAATAACAAACCTAAATAGATAAACGGACTGACTAGGCTGAAAAAACAATGCCGAGGAAAGGCGATTGAAGCAATTAGCTTATAGCGCTTATTTCGTAGGTTAGTCCACCAGTACTGCGACCAGTGGAGCCACGTTGGGAACTGAAGTATAGGCGTTGGAATGAAGGATCAAATGCGGGGCCGGTTATTTCAGATCTTTCATGGCCGATTATCTGCAAAAGCGGAACAACACGGTCCTCGGTTAACACCACCAGCTGCATATCACCATTATCTTCGGCGACCAGCACATCGCCAGTAGGTGTAATCACTACATTGTCCACGCCCTTTAGAATAGGATTGGAGCTTGTCTCCACATCGTAAAGAATATCCAATAGCTGAGAATCGGTGTGGTAAATCCACACCCGATTGTCATGTTTCGTGGTGAAGTAAGCTTTGCCTTCAAAGATGCCGATACCTTCTCCACCTTTGAAAGGATAAAAACCCTCGACCTGTTTGCGGGTGGGCTCATTACTCGCTAAGGCATCTGGAACGGTTAGCCACTCAATGAATGAGGCATTCTCTCCATCCACCTCTCTTTCCACTAGCGATGCAATCTGCAAAGTTCCAGTGGCGAGATTCGGCAAACCATTATCAGGAAGGAATCTGTAAAAACCTCCGTCTACTAAATCCTCAGTGAGATAGAGGCATTGATTCGGCACGTCGACAGCAACTGCTTCATGTTTAAAGGTTCCCAAAGCAGATCTGAGCACTGCCTTTGTATTGCCCATCGGGTCACATTCGTAAACCTGACCTTTATCGAATTCTTCGCAAGATAACCAGGTGCCCCAGGGAGTTGGTCCTCCTGCACAATTAATCGATGTGTCCTGAAGAATGGAATAGGCATCAACTACATCACCTTCGCTATTAAAACGAAGCGCGCCGACTCCGCCGTGATTAGATCGGACCTCGCTGTTGGAGACATAGACCCATCCGCCATCTTCGGTTGCGAAAGTAGCTCCACCATCCGGCGCGGGATGCCAGGTATAACCCGGCAGGCCAATAGGAGCTTCGCCCGACCTTGCCACAATTCGAGATTTAAACCCTGGTGGTAGCATCACACCATTTTCATCTGGCGGAAGCAGTTCATCGAGATCATTTAGAGAATTAAAGACGCCTACGGATAATTCGCTAGCATGGGCTTTGGAAGAAATTGAACTGGAAACCAATCCGCCAGCGGCAAACAGGCTTACACCTTGAAGCCCCATACGAAGGAAATTTCTGCGATCTATTTGCCTACTCATAGGTTCAGTTTACACCTGTTTTATTGCAGATTGTGATTGGTAACAGAATTAGTGGAATTGCCGGAGGCTAAGATCTCTAAAATCCCTAATTATTTAGGAGGAAACTTCCCAAGTGTGACCACTTAGCAGTAACTCCTGCAAAGATGCGGTTCCGTTTCTAGCTTCCTTTAATACTGCTTGAGTATCCTCAATAAAAGAAGCCTTGGATTCTTGATAGATAACACCAACCGCCACAGGAAAATCAGGATTGCTCATGGTGGCGAGCATATTTGCCAGAATCTTATTATTTTCATCGTGAATTAATAGTGGCTTATCCGCATCATCTGAGGAGACAACTTCAAGAGCAAGAGTGTCACGATTCAAATGAATTCCCTTCTCTGCTTCCTTTCCAAACACGCAAGGCTGCCCGTGCTCCAGTATCAATTTGAAGTCGGCGGCAGTTTTCTTGTCTTTTACCGAATCGAAAATGCCATCGGCATAGATTGGGCAGTTTTGTAAAATTTCCACGAAGGACGCACCGTTATGGTCATAGGCGCGACGCGTAACGGCAGACAAATGCTTTGCTTCGGTATCGATAGAGCGAGCAATAAAAGTAGCACCAGAACCGAGAGCTACTTCACAGGGAGATAAAGGAGAGTCGATGGAGCCCTTGGGAGACGATGGCGACTTGGTTCCACGCTGAGACGTCGGCGAGTACTGGCCTTTGGTCAGTCCATATATCTCATTATTAAAAAGTAATATCTGAAGATCCACATTGCGACGCAAGGCATGAATCATGTGGTTGCCACCGATACTAAAACCATCACCATCACCGGTAATCACCCAAACATCCAATTCCGGATTAGCGAGCTTAACACCGGTTGCCACTGCAGGAGCGCGACCATGAATAGTGTGAAAGCCATAGGTGTTCATGTAATACGGAAAGCGCGAGGAACATCCGATTCCTGAAATAAAAACCTGATTCTCTCGAGGGCTATCGAGTTCTGGCATCAGCCTCTGAATAGTTTTCAGAATGGCGTAGTCGCCACAACCGGGACACCAACGAACTTCCTGATCGGAAGCAAAGTCTTTCAAGGTCAGCTTGGTAACAGCTTCATTCATGACTTGCCCTCCAGTTTTTTAAACTTCTCGTGGATAGCCGCCAGTATTTCACCTATTTTGAAAGGCTGTCCGGCAACTTTATTGACACCTTCTGCATCAATTAAAAATTCGGAGCGAATCAATTTTATAAACTGTCCGGTATTCATTTCCGGAATAAGAATCGCATCAAAACTTCGCAATAATTCTTCCAGATTTGCAGGCAGAGGTGAAATATATCTAACCTGAATATGGGAAACATCCAGGCCCTCATTTCGAGCTCGTTTAACTGCCTGATGGATTGCACCAAAAGTTGAACCCCACCCAACTACAGCCAATTTCCCCGAATCATTTCCGAGACAGACTTGCTGATCAGGGATGTCTTTAGCAATACCGTCAATCTTTGCCTTGCGCAGATCAGTCATCTTCTGATGATTTTCCGGATCATAGGAGATGTCACCAGTTTCGAAGCTACTCTCAATTCCCCCGAGACGATGTTCCATTCCAGGTGTTCCAGGTTTCGCCCACACTCGCGCAAGAGTTTCTTCGTCACGTAATGAAGGTTTAAACCCCTCCACTTCACTGTGATGTTTCACAGGAAACGGGGTTAGAGTGCTTGTATCAGGTATCTTCCATGGCTCCGCCGCATTGGCCAGATAGCCATCGGAGAGAAGCATCACCGGGGTCATATATTTGGTAGCAAGACGTACCGCTTCTATAGCTACTTCGAAGCAATCCGTAGGGCTGGATGTTGAGATCACCGGCATCGGTGTATCACCGTGACGCCCGTAGACTGACATCAACAGGTCAGATTGTTCCGTCTTGGTGGGCAAACCAGTAGACGGACCACCGCGCTGAGTATTCACCACGATCAGAGGCAGCTCTGTTGCTGCGGCCAAGGAGATGCCCTCAGCCTTAAGTGCTATTCCGGGGCCTGCACTTGAGGTAATGCCTAAAGCGCCAGCGAAAGAAGCTCCAATAGCAGAGCAAACTGCTGCAATTTCATCTTCAGCTTGAAAGGTGCTTACGCGAAATTCTTTACGACTCGCCAGCTCGTGCAAGAGACCGGATGCCGGCGTGATCGGATAGGAAGCAAACAGAAGATCAATTTCAGCCAGCTCGGAACCTGCTATTAATCCCCAGGCCAAGGCAGTGGTGCCAGTAACATTTCTGTAGGTGCCAGGTAGAACTTTTGCCTTTGGAACTTTATAGACATGAATACCAGAAGGAAGCTCAGCTGTCTCGCCATAGGCGTGACCTGCATTGAGAGCAGCAATATTTGCTCCGGCAATTTCCGGCTTGCTTGAAAACTTCTCCTGTAGACTCTCAATTGTAGCTTCCCTGTCGCGATCAAACAGCCACATGACCAAACCCAGAGTCCACATATTCTTGCAACGCAGTGCCCCCTTATGGCCAAGCTCGAAAGATTCAACAGCTGCCAATACATGTTTGGAAATATCAATAGCTAGAACCCGGAAACCATCGAGGGATCCATCTTCTAAGGGATTATTTTCATATTTGGCTTTTTGCAAATTCTTCGCAGTGAAAGCGCCGCTATCGATAATCACCAATCCGCCATCTACCAGATTGGCAATATTGGTAACCAGAGCAGCAGGATTCATTGCCACCAGAACATCCAGAGCATCACCCGCGGTGGTGACATCTTCGGCTCCAAAATAAATTTGGAAAGCGGAAACGCCAAAGGTAGCTCCTATGGGAGCGCGAATTTCTGCCGGGAAATCAGGAAAAGTCGAAAGGTCATTTCCATAGAGGGCCGTAGCTTCGGTGAAATTACTTCCCGTAAGTTGCATTCCGTCGCCGGAATCGCCAGCAAAGCGCACCACTACATCGACGACTTCTCTCTCGTCGAGATGATGTTCACCCAGCTTTTCTTCTACTAAATCCATGGAAATCTCTCTAAAACAACTGATTAACACCAGTTAAAACACTATCTGCTCACTAAATCCGTAGCTATTCAGGCAAAACCACGGAATACACAGGGTTTCAGCCGAGCCGGTGATATTCGTCGAAAATCAGCGATTCATAGTGGATCGCTTGAAAAAAGAGGCAGGATTCTAACAAATTATTGAAGGCGAGGCCTATTCTTTAAGCACCGGTGTGGCCGGTTCTCAAAAAATAGACCCGCTTGGAGAAGCTTACTGCTTGATGAATTTCCGCATGATCATGCCGTCGCCACCCTCACCACCGGTAACTTCGCCGGTGTATACATTTCCCTCGGCGTCTACAACCACGCCTTCCGGCTCCGAGCCTTCGATGAAGCCCATGACCGTGCCATCTTCAGCACTGCCGTAGGTAACTCCTCTTTTGCTCTGATAATCGGCAACATAGAGAATGTCGTTGTCGTCGATAAACATGCCACTTGGCCAGCCAAACTGATCCCATTCGGTGATGTATTCTCCATCCTGACTAAAAATCTGGATGCGATGATTAGACCTGTCGCCCACCAACACACGGCCACGTCGATCAATTACGATTGTATGGGGCAGATCTAATTCGCCTGCACCAGTTCCCTTGGTTCCCCATTCCATGAGGTAACGCCCTTCCTTACTGAATTTAACGATTCGATTGTTCCAGTGACCATCTGACACGAAGATATCGCCATTCTCGGCTACAGCTACGTCGGCTGGACCATCAAATGTATTTGGTCCTACTCCGCGGAAACCACGCGCTCCTAGTCTCAATAGCACCTTGCCATTGGTATCAAACTTGGTGACTGTATGACCGGTTTGAGGATGGTAGTCAGTAGCCCAAAGAGAGCCGTCAGGGGATGCGCGAAACCCATGGGGAAGCGAGACCCACTCCGAGCCCCAGCTGTCCACAAGATTGCCTTCCGAGTCGAACTTCATTACAGGTGGTTCGGCGCGATGGAAGGCATAGATAAAGCCTTCCTGATCGATGGTGACATTAGGAGTTTGGCCCCACTCTATTCCATCGGGAAGAGGTTTCGGCCAGTCAGGGTCAAGTACATATTCCGCTGCTACGCTAATTGTTGAAGCCAGCAGGCTAGAGATAAGCAAAATGCTTGAGCCCAGCAGTTTGCTCTTATTGTTGGAATTTGATTTCAAGAGGGCATTCATGTCGGTCACCGTCATTATTCTTAGTATTGGAAGAGCCCAAGATTACACGGAATTGGAGTCGAATCAACCGCTGCTGCGCGCTTGTCTGATTTGGAGAGACTGATTTTCAAGCTACCTGCGTATAGATAATAGACAGCTAGCTGACAATGTCTTTTACATGAATCAACAAGCATCTCAGCAGGAGAATGAACATGAGAAAATTAAGATTACTTATCAGTCTCGGTGTACTTAGCATCCCGACTACAACTATGGCTGCCGATGAGCAGGACAGGAATCCGTTGGCAAATCTCGATAGCAATGGTGATGACAGTGTCAGCTTTGCAGAATTTCAGGAAGGAGATACCAGAGCCTTCGCCAGAATCGACAGCAATGAGGACGGCGTACTTTCCATTGATGAATTTCTAACTGGCAGGCCCGGCCCTATGGCAGGAGGTCGAGGCAATCGTGGCAACCGCGGCGACGCTGATGGACAACGATCTGAACCCAGCGAAGAACAACGAGCCCTAATGCAGGAAATGATGGAACTGCGAGCGAATGAGCAATTTCAAGAAATGAACAGGGATGGCGATGAATTTGTAAGCCTCGCTGAATTTCAGGAAGCGACATTCCTCAGGCTGGACCAAGATAATAATGGTGCACTCACAGCTCAAGAGTTACGCCCGCAGCGTCGAGGCGGACCTCGAGCTGGAGGCCGCCGACAGGGAAGCCCACGTGGCGGACAAACTGGAGACAGACCTCCACGCGCCTAATCGTTCAATTCGGCATCATTAGCCGTGCCGCAATATCCTTAGAACAATGTCCCTACAACAAGGGATTAGGATAGGATGTAGGCAGAACTAGAATGCAAAGTGGGGGAACCTAAAGCGTAATGACTGATGAAGAATTGATGTTGGCTGTTTGTGAGGGTGATCGTTCAGCCTATCAAACTATCGTAAATCAGCATCTAAAATCCATTAGTCATTACGCTTTCAGGATTCTTGGAAACCAAAAAGACACTGAAGACATCAGTCAGGAAGTGTTCTTAAGGCTCTGGATCAATGCTCGAAAATGGAATCCGGAGAAGGCTAAATTAAGTACCTGGCTACATCGAATTGCACACAACCTATGTATTGATTATTTAAGAAAACATGGAAGAGTACAGACTCAGGAAAGCTTTGAAGAAGAGATTGAACAAATTAGTTCAAGTTATGGCAGCAATAATGACAGCAGCAGCGATGACGGTGGAAAACTGCAACTACTTAAGCAGGCAATGGATCTGCTGCCTGAAAGCCAGCGAAGTGCACTCAGCCTTTGCCACTATCAGGGTTTTTCCAACAAGGAAGCCGCTGCTATTATGAATATCTCTATTACAGCTTTGGAATCAGCAATTGCTAGAGCAAAGCGAAGCTTACGAGATCAACTATTGATAGTAGATGAACACAAGCAGGGCGACTGAATAGTGAATTCGAGACGCGGCAGGAAAAACTATGACTATTGAAGAGTTTACAAAACTTGTAGAAACCTACGGAACCGAATCCGGCCAGTGGCCAGAATCGATCCGAGAGGAATGTCTCAGTTTTCTAGCAAGCAATGTGGAAGCACAAAGCCTTCTAACTCAGCATCAGGAATTAAATGAGCTGATGAATAAAATTGAAGTGCCGGAGTTTCCATCTTTACAGTCTCGCGTACTGAATCAGGCTCTACCAGAGCAGGACAGATCTCTATTCGACCAAATATTAGATTGGTTACTGCCGGCCAATAATTTTGGAAAGCAAATCTGGAGACCAGCAATGGTTGCCTGTTTACCGCTGGTATTCGGCATTGTAATCGGAAACTTTTTTAGCTTCGGTATCGGCATGGAAAACGATGGTTTTTCCTACTGGGAAGACGAACTTACTATGCTGTCTCTTAATGACTATTCGGAGAATTTGTTCTAGCCATGAACAGAAATAAATTAATCAATGTCGTTCTGATTGTTTCACTGGCGATCAACCTGGTTTTCATCGGGGGCATTGCCTTTCGTTACTCCAATATGGACAGGCTCGAATCAAGTCGACCCCTGCCTCCCAACGTAGGCTGGATCGTACGTGATTTAAGTGATGTTAGACGCGAGGAATTAGATCCTCTCCTACGGCAAAGCTTTGAGGAAGTTAGGCCACTTAGAATGGAAATGGTTGCTGCTCAACGCGAAGTTAATCAGCTGATGTCCGCCCGGCCATTTGACGCGGCAGGTTTGACCCAGGCTTTTCGTACCTTAAGAGAAGTGAATGTCAGATATCAGGCGATGTCCCATGAACAAACAGGCACCATACTCGATGAGCTAAGTGAAGAAGAACGCCAGATGGCAATGGAATTTGTCGAACGCCGCGGACCCCGTGATGGCCGCGATGGTTTCAGAGGAAGAAATGGCGGCCCAGGTGGACCAAGAGACACCAGTGACCCGGGGCGTAGACTTCGTCCACCTCCGCCAGAGGATGATAACTAGTGACTCACGAAGAGCTATGGACTCCTGAAATAAAAAAAGGCAAATACCGACACTTCAAAGGCAATCTCTATGAAGTCATTGATGTAGTTCATCACAGTGAAACCCGAGAGCCCCTGGTGCTCTATCGCGCCTTATATGGAGAACACGGTTTATGGGTGCGACCTCTTCCAATGTTTATGGAAACTATTGAGAGAGATGGTCAGGAAGTTCAACGCTTTCAGTTTGTTCCCGATGAGGAAAATTAGATATTTACGTTTCTTCACTTTTAGCTTCTCGTTTAAATCCCCCTTTAACTACAAGCTCGATTCTCAACTCCTTTAAGACGCAACAGCTGGCTTTCTTTTACCCCGTTAGCGTACCCATCTCTTCGTCTATCCTTATCGCTTCAATGTGAACTAACGCACAATTCCCTACTCTTAATGCTTTAAGCTCAATGCTCTTACTGTAAACCAATTGCGACTGCCCACGTTTATCTATACAAGTTCCAGTTAAAAGCTGGGATTAATGCAAAGAAACAGTAAACGAATTATTGAGAGCTACAAGGAGACAGACATTGATTAAGAAACGAAACTCCATACTTTGTACGTTGGTGTTCCTGCTATCTTCAGGATTTTTCTCATCCAGTATGGCGCAAACAGGCGCCTCAATTCCCTTTTTCGAAATCGATACGCTTCATATTCCAAGAATCGATGTCGATGGTTACGGGTCGCTGAGAGTTTCCCTGTTGTTGCTTGACGAATCCACACTTACCTTTAGTGTAAGCGATGCGGTTGCAGCCGATCAGAGTTTAACACCCGGCGCCACATTGGATCTCTCCACTACTGTTCTGGATATCCCCCTTGTAAAAGTTGATACAAATTTTTATGCAGTAAAAATGCAGCTCTTACCTGGAGATCAGTTTCAGATTACCGTTGCCGATGATGCAACGCTTCCGGGGCAAACGGCCTATCAGGAACAATGTCAAACATGCCACGGCGATGTTGGTCTGGGTGGTTCCGGCGGAACAGTGATAACAGATTGTAGTAATTGCGGCGGACAGGATGTTCTCAGTACCTACATCAACAATATGATGCCTCTAGGTAATGTAGCTAACTGCGTAGACGAATGCGCCAACGAAGTGGCCGATTACATACTTACGGTTTTTTAAGAGCTAGCTTAAGAGACCTGCGATAGCGCCAGTCATACAGGTTGCTAGAGTACCGGAGATTAGGGATTTAGGCGCTAGCTGCACAATTTCCTGAGCCCTCTCCGGGCACATGCCACTCAGTCCGGCAATCATAATTCCCAGGCTGCCGAAATTGGCAAAGCCGCACAGTGCATAGGTCATTATCACTGTGGATTTTTCAGACAAGACACCATCCGGTAATTGCACCATTGCAAAGAATGCCAGCAATTCATTTAGCGCGGTCTTTATTCCCATTAACTCACCAGCGGCCATTGCTTCAGACCAGGGAATACCCATCAGCCAACTCACCGGCGCAAAGACATAGCCAAACAGTTTTTGCAGAGTGATAGGTTCAGCACCCGGGAAAGGCAGAAGCGACAATGCGGAATTGAGCAAGGCTACCAGTGCAACAAGCACCAGCAGCATAGCGCCAACGTTAACCATTAACTTTACCCCGTCAGCTGTACCCTGGGTGATAGCATCCATCAAGGAGTGATATTCCGTGTGCAGCTTGATGTCATCCCCTGATACTTTTTCAGATTCCGGCACCATGATTATAGCGAGCATAATTGCAGCGGGAGCAGAGATCACAGAAGCGGTGATTATGTGGCCGAGAGGATTTTCCAGCAGCCCCTGCAGAACCACCGAATAGAGCACCATGACAGTTCCTGCAATTGTAGCCATGCCGCAGGACATCACGATAAATAGTTCTCCTCGCGTTAATACTTTTATGTAGGGCCGGATCAACGCCGGAGATTCAACCATGCCGATGAAAATATTTGCGGCGCTGCTTAAGCCCACCGCACCACTCACATTCATGCTTTTCTGCAAGACAAAAGAAAAGCCTCGAACTATCTGAGGCAAAATCCTGTAGTGCCAGAGAATGGCAGAGAGTACAGAGAAAACCAGGATCAATGGCAGCACACGAAATGCGAGAACCATGGTTGCCCCCGGCTCGCTCACGGTGAAGGGGTAATCCACATTAGCAGGATCACCACCGAGATAACCAAACACAAACAGCGTGCCGCTCTCGGTAGCTGCAACTATGGCACCTACTCCGTCATTGAGCAGAGAAAGGAATTGCTGCAGAAATCCAATATTGAAAACGCCGAAGGCAAAGAGAAACTGCAAGCCAAAACCGGTTAGCAATAAACGCCAACCCGGTAGTTGTCGCTTCTCGCTACAGAGCACGGCAATGCCAACAAAGACGATGAGACCAAATAGGGCTTGAAGGCTTAGCATGATTTCCACCGATATTCTCCGGCTTTAGGTTCAGTTAGTTCAACCGAGGCCTATTGAAACAATAAAGATCATGGAATCGAGAACGGGCTTTCCGCGCTGCTATTCCTGGATCGAATCCATTCAACCATTGGTTGACGAAAATGGATTTCAGTATCAAAAGGAGTATTGTCGAATTTGGCTATGGAACCATAGTTCGATCCTCCTTCATACATAAAGCTACTCACCAATACCCTATATGAATTTTCAGCATCCAATAATCGACCAGTTTTTGAGAGTCTCCAATCGTACTCCGTTCTGGAGATTCCCATAACGAAAGGTCTCTGACCTTCGGCAAGTATTTGCACTATTTGGTTTCCGGTGAGCTCTACTGCCACGATAGTATTCTCAAATGGCAAAATTCCTACGATGTCTCCCAGAGTGACCTCCCCTCTCGGCAAGGGACCCCGCAGTCCTGGCCTATTATTTATAGCAATATCTGCAGTGCTGTCAGCAGCTAACCAACTGGAAACAACCAATCTCTGTAATCGATCATCACCCCTCTCTAGAGTAATAGGCGAATAACCCAGCACCGAATCCAACTCTGCATCGGCCCTTTCTCGCCAATCGGATACTAGCTCTGCAGTCATAGGGTCTGCAGAACCATTTTCATTCATTACGGTTTCGTATTCGGCAGAGAGAATGACACCGGAATCGATATCGTAGCTAAATTTAGCTTTGGCGTAGGAACGATAGTTAGATCCTCCCTCCAATAAAATAGTGTCTCCAACTTTCTGCGCCACTAATTCATTGCAGTGACCACCACCGATAAGGCTAATATTAAGGTCGGCAATTTTCTCAGCCAGTGGCTCCAGCTCTGCCATGCAAACATGGGCCACTACAAATATCATATCCACATCTTCAGATGTCATGTCTGCAACGGATCGGCGAAGCGCTGGTTCATAGTCAGTAAAATCCAATTCTCTGACGTTTATTGGATTCGTTGCCTGAGGTGTTTCAGTAGTGCTTAGACCGGCTATCCCAATTCGAAGATCATTCAACTCCAGAATTGTGGATGGCAGAAACTCAATCAGATTGTTTTCTTCAATTCGCGAATCGGCACCCGGTTTCCAATTGATATTGGCAGCCAGATAGGGATAGTCTGCTTGCTCCATTCTCTGCTGCAAATTATCCAGACCGAAGTCAAACTCATGATTACCTATGGCAGTGGCGTCATATGCCATGCTGTTCATTAGCTCCACCATGCCCTCGCCTTCAAACCAAGTTGAGATTGCTGGGCCAGTCCAGTGGTCTCCTCCACTAAGAACCAGAAACGGACCATCCTCGGAATAGCCTTCCTTCTCTCGCCACAGACCAAGCAGGTTTGCCGCTGAATTACCCTCTTGGGTGCCTTCCATCCATCCATGTTCATCATTGGTATAAAGCACGGTGAGTTCGCGAACGGAATCACCAGCCGATCCGGTCCACTGACAAGATGCCGTAGACAGCATCATGCACAATAAAATTAACTTGTACTTATAGAAGCGGCGAGTAAGAGAGTTCATCATGGCAAAGAAGTCTAACATAGCAGTATATATTTCGGTTCTGATATACTGCGCCGTTTCCAAATTCCAGAGCAGTCTATGAATTCCAAAAAAACTACTTCCTCATTACAGAGCGGTCTTATTCTTGCAGCCCTGACCCTTTTATTATCCCTAGCACAGACTGCCCACGCAGGAACTCTTGTAAGGGTGACCACTTCCGTTGGGGATTTCACCCTGGAACTGTTCGATGACACTACACCAATAACAGTAGAAAACTTTCTCAACTATGTCACCTCGGGTCGTTACGATGGAACCGTTGTTCATCGCCTGGTACCGGATTTTGTCTTTCAGGGAGGCTGGCTAACTTTCGATGAGACCGCCAACACATTCTCTCCGATTGCTACCGACCCTACTATTACTAATGAGTTCGAGGTTTCAAACACCAGAGGCACGATTGCCATGGCTAAACTAGGAGGCGACCCTGATAGCGCTACCAGCCAGTGGTTTATCAACTTAGTAGATAACACCTCTCTGGACAGTAGCAATGGCGGGTTTACTGTGTTCGGTAGAGTGCTCGATGAGGACATGGATGTCATAGACGCCATCGGCGCGCTTACACCAACAACCCTTGTCTCCAATTTAGACCCCTTCCCGGTGATCAATTACAACGGCGGGACTCTTTTGAGCAGCAATCTGGTTAATGTCGCCATGTCACTTATCGAGGCGCCAATTGATCCACCCAATTATTTTGATGCGGCTAGCGGCTTACTCAATGTAACCGTTGATGCCGGCGCTTCAGGAATAGCATCGATAAGCTTCGCGCTTACTTCCACAGAACCGGAAGTGATAATTCAACTGGATTTATCTAGCATAGAAATGCTGACGGAGTCCGTAGAAAATATAGCAACGTTTGATGGCAGTACTGGTGAGCTGGTTTTGCCGGAATTAGTTATAGACGGCAATGTCGCTTATCGAAATGTAAGGTTTCAGCTTAGCGATTCAGAACAGTTTATCTTTACGCTTAATTCTTTCGAATAGATTCCGGTTCGGAGCTCTTGTTCCGATGTAATAAGAGTTGATACAAAGAAGAGGTCTATCCCTAATTATTTGTGGTAAATGGAGACAAACTGAAGGTTTCAGAAGCAAGCAAAGTGACCTTCCCTGTTAAGGGAGTCGTAGACATTAATTAAAATAGCTTCTATTCTGCTTATACTCGAATCGATGCAAGTAAGTAGCGCATGAGTGACACAAACAAGACTTCGTCAGAGCAATTCACCCGAGAGCACCTGGATCAGTTTCAGGTCTTTCGCGATGTGTTGATAGACCCGATCTGGGAATTATTGCGGCAGTGTGAAGTTCGCAAGCTCAGCGAAGGCGAGGTGTTGCTAGAGAAGGGCCTGTCCAATCGAACTATGTTTTTCGTTCTCGGCGGTTCCTTAAAGGTCTATCTCGATGACGGGCATCAACGGGAAGCGGCCGAATTAGGGCAAGGGCAAACTGTAGGCGAACTCTCGGTTATTGACGGCAGTGCCGCTTCCGCCCACGTCGTTTCTGCCGGCGAAACCTTGCTGCTAGCCGTAGATGAGGATACTTTCTGGCGCGTAACGCATGCATCCCATGGTTTCTGTACAAATCTGCTAATGCTACTTTCCCTGCGCATGCGCTCCAGTAATGTCTCTCTCCATGAGAGTGAGAATCTGCAAGGAAAGTTTGAAGAGCAAGCCACGACCGATGGCTTAACCGGCGTCTACAATCGCCGCTGGCTGGACCAGATGTTACCGCGACTCTTGCAGCGCAGCGAACAGGATAAGCTGCCTTTCTGCGTGCTCATGATCGACGTCGATCACTTTAAGAACTTCAATGACAATTACGGCCACGCAGTAGGCGACATCGCACTACGTATCGTCGCCGATACTCTGGCTAAAAAAGTACGGCCAATTGATTTGGTGGTTAGGTACGGAGGCGAAGAGTTTTGCGTGCTCTTACCTGAAACTGATTTGCAAAGCGGCATCGGCGCAGGCGAACGCTTACGCAAAGCTATTCACAAAGCCAAGATATGCGATAGCAACGACAAGCCTATTCCAGGTATTACCATATCTGCCGGGCTTGCCCAGTGGCGTGCTGGTGAGAATGCTGAAGATATATTGAAACGAGCAGATCAGGCGCTATATGTGGCGAAGGAGCAGGGTCGAAACCGGGTGGAGACTAGCGCCTGATTTTGATTCCCGCTATTTATTCAGCGCTCTTGAATCCATCCCTTCTCTATCGTCTTTAAAGCACTTCATGATTACTGACAATAAGTGACTTAGCTACTGACCGCATCCGAGGTGCTCGAAGCATTGCCAGAAGATCTGGTATGTCGGATCCAATACTCTGCAAAGCCCCAATGCAGGAAAAAGGACGCAGTAAAAGAAACGATGGAATACAATTCGGCTTCCTCCCGCGTTGGATTGCCTATCACAATCAATATTGGAATGAAGATCAGCCGCATCGTTACAATACTGAGCCCAATAGCGTAGGCTCGCAGCATCCATTCTCGATGTTCTTCAAAATTTCTGCGACGGGCATTAAGAAATCCTTTTACTATTGAAACCAGGAAAAACAATCCGAATCCTCCGATCACTATCTGCTCGAGCAAGCCCGAATAGGGAATAATAATGCCTATAAATAATGCCGCTCCCCCCAAAATCAAACCAATCGTAGCTAGAATTCTCCCGCTCCAGCGGTGATAAGCTGGATATTTACTTCGTATTGTTTGCAAGAATTGAAGTGGTGCTAGCGCCAAGTAGATGAGGCCTGGAACCACATGTGCAAGAGTAACGTTGGGATACTGTTCAAATCCTTCGTTTGCCCCTCCGGTAAACAGAAAAGTGATCGAAAAGCCGACACCTAATACGGAAAATAATCCAACAACAATAGTTAGGAGAAGTTCTGACTTTTTCATAGGAAACACACCTTCTTGACCACAGGAATCAGAGTACTTTGACTGTCACCCTACCCACCAATAACTGCACAGAAATTACAAATACCGATTAAGGAATTCAGCAATCGCCTTATAGCCCTGTATTTGATTGTCTCGATTGCGAAAACCGTGACCTTCATCTGGATAGACATGATAGTCCACATGAACGTCATTTCGGCGTACAGCGGCGACCATTTCATCAGACTCGACCTGCAGCACACGAGGATCATTTGCCCCCTGCAGAACTATCATGGGCTTAACGATATTCTCGGCGTGAAACAGAGGAGAAATTCTTTCCAAGCGTTCTCGATCAGTTGCCGGATCGCCCATCTCATCATACAAGGCGGTTTTCTGTGCTTCCCACCAGGGCGGAATACTCTCCAATGTGCGAAGCCAGTTGGTGACTCCGAAAATGTCGACGCCTACACTAAATTCCTCTGGTGCAAATGCGAGAGCAGCTACCACCATATAGCCACCATAGCTTCCGCCGATTATGCCGATGCGTTCTGGGTCAACGAGCCCTGTGTCAATTAGCATTTGCTTACTGGCAACCACGTCACCGAGATCTGCTTCGCCATGACGTTTATTGTCCATGCCGTAAAAGGTCTTGCCGTAACCCGAGCTGCCTCGATTATTAATCGCATAAACAACATGGCCCTGATTTACCAAATACTGGATGAGACCATTATAGCCAGCGCGAGACTGACCTCCTGGCCCACCATGCACCCAAACCAGCGCTGGCAATTTATTGTTTTCAGTTGCTTGAGGCGGCACATAGAGAATGCCGGGGATTTGTAAATCATCATAGGAAGGAAAGCGCACCACTTCGGCGAGGGCGAGATGTTCTGGATCTATATTTTCGTGCAAACTTCTCGTGAGTCGAGTCGGTGGAGAACTGCTACCCATAGCCTGTATAAATAGATCACTGGGAAACTGACTACCGCTGCCATACATGGCGATGTCACTATCGTCGTGTGAAAATCTAACGGAAGTTATATTGGCGCCATCGATAGAAGGAGCCGTTACGGGATCGAGTGTCTCCGCGTCGAATATTGAAATCTCAGTTCTCGCGTCTACATTTGCTCCGGTAACCAGATAATTTCCTTCTCGAGAGAAGCTGGCAAAAGCAATATCCCAGTCCACACTCAGCACTTCTTCTTTTTCGCCCGTTGCCAGTTCGTAGCGCATTAGATGCTGATATTCACTGTCTTCATCGGTCGTATAATAGAGATATTCATTGTCTGGAGAAAAATCAGAGGGTCGAGAACTAACGTTTCCTTCATGGGGAGTGATGTTTGTTCTTTCTCCCGATGCCAATTCCTCGAAATAGAGATCGTTATCATCAGCAGTATTCAATGCAACCAACGCTATATATTTGTCATCGCCTGAAATACTGGCTGGGAAAAATCCATCTTCATTCAAGTAGATCAGTTCTCTAGGGTAACCAACAGCTACCTGGTAACGGTAGACATCGAAGAACCGAGGGTCTCTCTCGTTACTTTGCACATAAAATGATTGGTAGTCGGCTGCCCATCCAGAAAAAGCGGCCTTGAGATTATCACCTGGCGTCAGATCAGTTGCTTCCCCATCCAATTCCATTACATAGAGATGGTTTAATTCGTTGCCACCCTGGTCTGCCGTATAAAGAAATCTTTCATCTTCTGCAAAATAGGAAACAGCCAGAGTCGCGTCACTGGTAGAACTTGTGAGTTGAACTGCTGGGCTGCCGTCTACTTGAATCGCATAGACGTTGAATATGCCGGTGCTATTGTTGTGCACAAGAATCCTGGAATTATCCGGCGAGAAACTGGCACCGCCATAAGAGGTGCTATTCATAAAATCTTCAATTGGATAACTGGGAATACTGTCTGAAACTTCCGCTGAATCCACAACGGCTTGATTATTCGATGTTGGTTCCGAATCAGTCTCTGACCCACATGCCATGAGCATCAAAGAGATATTGAGCAAGAGAAAATAGCGAAGAATTTTCACAGTGTCACCTCGTATATAATGGATTTGTCACGAAGGCCAGCATAGTCCTTTGCATAGGCAAGAGTCTAGAAAAAACAACGCCATTTGGAACCTGTGTTCTAGAAGGCTGTATCTCGAATAGTTAGCAAATTTGTACGGGACATGGCCGTGGAAGGCTTATTTTCAACTGGTGGTTTTGGAACAGAGAACCGAAACTCCCTAACCCCTTAAGGAGTTCCCCGATTTTTCCCTATACCCAACAACCGACAAATATAACGCCGCTCGATTTTTAGGACCTCTTTGTGCCCTGGATCCATTGCAATCGAAGTGGTCGATATAGCAATTAACAGCAACAAGTAGAAAGAATATCGTTCTGATTCTCCAAGCAACAATGCTGAACTGAGCATTGCAGCCGCCCACAATAATGATTGACCTATTATACGTTTCGAACTTTGTTTATAACTCATCACATGATTCCTTTGTTGAGAATATTCACTGAGGCTGGCCTCAGTGGAATTACACATCTTTGAAAATATGTTCCGGTTCTTGCTGTACTCATCGAGCAATGCATCGGGCTGGCCCAGTTTTTTCGTTGCCAATGAGAACGCCTGTTGATCGCTAAGGCCCTCCTCCAATAGTGCTTCGATTTCGCAGTACAAATGATCCTTCAACTCTTCCTTTAACTCGGAAGACTCGCCTTGTGAATTGCCGATACCTTGGCACCATTCATCAACAGCAGTTTCTAGATTAAACATGGTGTTTACCTTTCAAGTTTTGCAGAATCTGGCTCAGTTTTTCCCAGTTGTTCCGCTGTTGGACAAGTTCCTCTAGTCCGCCTTTGCTAATTCGGTAGTACTTGCGCTTGCGACCAGACTCCGCCTTTTCCCAATAAGACTCAATGAATTGCTTCTTCTCGAGTCGGTGCAGGATCGGGTACAACATGCCGTCCGCCCATTCCAGTTCGCCACCGGAGAACTCGCGTACTTGCTGAATAATGTCATAACCATAACTGTCACCATTATGGAGAATGGACAGTATTAGCGGAGTGGCGGACGCGGCTACTAAGTCTTTGGGCAAAGCCATCTTCGTTCAATACCTATACATAGAGATTCTATGCAAGTAACAATACATAGCATTTCTATGTATGTCAACTTTTCGTAGCTTCAGCTATAGAATGAATGTCTGACAAGACAGGTAGTTGTGCCTCTATTGATTGGAGCATGGCGCCGTGTGGGGCTCTAAGAGATCAGCCGTCAGTGAAGTCAGCCTCAAATCGGAGATATTCAGGCCCCGCCATGTTTAGCTATAAATAGTCCGCTTTAGGTCGAAAACGTACATTGAATAGAAAGTCGTTACAGACTGAATGGATGGAGTTGCGAATTGAAAAGCAGTTCTCGGGAATAATAGAAAGCACAAAAAAAGGGCGAAGATTTCTCTTCGCCCTTTAGTGTTACATAGTTTATTTCCGGCTGATTAAGGAATCAGGCGAGGAATAAATTTGGTCATACCTTGAACAGGACCAACTTCACCTGCATAGATAACGCCGTTCCTGTCCACAGTGACACCTTCACCCATGGAACCTAAACCACCCATACCTGAGCCACGTTCTGAGTCATGCTGAGGTATATAGTAGAGCACCTCACCAGTGCGAGCGTTTCCAACACGCAGACCTTTTCTCCAGCCCGGGTTGTAGTTTTCATCAGACTCGGAATCGATTGCATAGAGCATGTCCGTAGCTGGATCAATATACAGACCACTGATGCGGCTGAACTGATACCAGGTATCAAGATGCTCACCTTCCTGAGTAAAAATCTGAATGCGGCTATTTCCACGGTCTGCTACGAATAGGCGTCCCTGTGAATCCATAGCAAGAGAGTGTGGTGAACGGAACTGGCCGTCTTCGAAACCAAATTCTCCAAAACTCTTAATGAATGTGCCGTCTGGTGCAAAAATGGACATGCGGCTTTTCGCGGTTGGACCAGCTTCATTCTGAAACTGAGCACCGTGAGTGTCGCCGACATAGATATTGCCATTTGGAGCAATCAATACATCATTTGGCGCATCGAAATGAGTTGGCGGATCTCCTACTTCTCCAGGAGTACCCAGAGTCATCAACAATTCACCGTCGGGGCTGAATTTTAATACTGTGTGACCTTTTCCGGCAGCCGCAGGATTCTCTTCCAGTTCACGGGCGTTGGCAGAACGGGCATCAACTACCCAAACATTACCTTCGCTGTCCACATCCATTCCGTGAGGCCAGATAATTTGACCGGCACCAAAGCTGGTTAATACATTGCCGTTTGGATCCAGCTTTACCATTGGATCAACGTCTGATGTTGCACAGGAGTTTGTGCCACAGCGATCGCCTGCCCATACGTTAATGCCATCGATGTCGATGTTTACCGCACTCACTGAGCCCCAGCTGCGACCATCGGGCAAAGTGCCGAAATTGCGTTGGGTTTCATAGGGATTAGGCAAATAATTCACCGGCTCCTGGTCAGCATGTGCTGCGGGTTGAATAGCACCCGGTCGAGCAGGCTGAGCCAATGCGCTTGCAGAAAGCATGGAGATTACCACTCCAGTCAGTCCTGCTTTGAGCAGGAATGTTGCCCCTGTTTGGGATCTTTTGTAGACCTTTTTCATTTTCTTACCTCTTTAGAGCTTCTATTGCGAATACGATATGTAGACAGAACCCTAGAACATGGACTCTCAGAGCAATCTTGTCAAGATCATCGGTCGACCACTTATTCATCTCACCGCAAAGCAATCGGGGGCTCTGGACTCTGGAGCAGCTGATGTTTATGCTCTGGCTAGCCAATTCGAGATCCAAATAAGAAGAGACCTATGGGCAAGAATCTAATCTACGTAATTTTCGCAATTTGTCTGCTGATGGCGGGCATTGTCATAGCCATCATCATGGCAGAACCCGTTGCCGGTTCCGGCGGTGTAGCTCATCCAGAAATTTCAGGCATGCAGGTCGGCGGTGATGGACAGGCAAGACTGGTTCATATTGGCAATCTAGCCTTCATGTTTCACACCCTCCTACTCCTACTGATTGTGTGTCTCTCAATTCTGGGAGTATCCGAACGCTATCGAAGCAAAGATTTTATTCTCTATATGTCAGGCACTGCACTACTGAGTCTATTTTGTTTGTGGATGATGTGGTCAGGTCACCAACAGTTTATGGAAACAGGCACCACAGGATATTTTATGGGCTTCCCAATCGCTACCGCCTGGCAGATGTACGGCACGTGGATTTCAGCGATTCCCTTGATCATCATCTACAGCGTGGGTTTCAGAAAATACATTTTTACTGAGCAAGATGAGAAAGACTTTAACGAACTTCTCGACGATCAGAAAAAGAAGTTGGAGCAGTAACACATGGAAGCTTTTCGTCAGGAAATAATACTAGGCGCTGTATTCCTTTATATGGTGTTCTGTATCGCCACCGGCCTCTGGGCCATGAAACGAACCAAAAGTTCCAGTGACTTCTTTATAGCCGGTCGCGGCCTCGGGCCAATAGTAGTAGCTCTGGCCCTTTTCTCCAGCACCTTGAGTGGTTTCGGCTTTGTCGGTGGACCTGGATTGGTTTACTCCATTGGGGTGAGTGCATTCTGGATGGTAGTGATCTCGTCTGCCGGTTATGCCATTGGTTTTTTCCTGGTGTCGAAACGAATCAGGATGATCGCTGAATTGCGAAACTGTATCTCGCTGCCAGACATTGCAGCTGCCAGATACAACAGCGAGCTAGTAAGATTCTTAATGGCCGTAACAATTGTTCTTGGGGTTATGGGCTATCTCGCCACGCAGATTCTTGCAATGGCCGTAGTTATGCAGGCAATCCTTTCCGGAACGGCGATGTTTGCAGATATTGGCCTGGTGACCTGCGTCGCAATTTCTTCAGCAGTACTAATTTTTTATTGTGTAACCGGCGGCATCATCGCCTCTGTTTATACCGATGTGGTGCAAGGCGCGATAATGATGATTGCGGGCACGCTTATTCTCTTCACTGCCATGTCAGTGTTCGAGGGCGGCATGCAGGAAGCAACTTCGATCATTCTTGCAAATGATTCCGAGTCCATGATGCCCTTCGGCGCAGCAGGAGTGATGGCGTCTCTGGGTTGGTTCTTCGTGTTTGGTCTGGGTTTGGCAGGGCAGCCACACCTGATCACGAAAATGATGATGAACAGAAATATTTCCGACAACAGAAGCATTCTTCCCATGTCTTTGTTTGGTTACATCATGGCTGCGCTTTTGTGGATATCGATCGGAGTAGTGATTCGAGCCGCGGTAATCGATGGTGTAATCGACCCTCTGGCTTTGCCCGATGATGCTGCCTCGGTGTTTCTCTCTGTATTCGCTAACCCGCTGTTAGCTGGAATCGTGTTCGCCGGCTTGTTCGCTGCAATCATGTCGACCTCCGATGCTTTTCTCAATATCGGTACTGCCGCCATCATTCACGATATTCCCAAGGCTATTCATGGCCACAGCGTTAAAAATGAATTGATGTGGGCTCGAATCGTAACGGTACTGCTAGCTATAGTTGCCGCCAGCTTTGCACTCTATTCTCACTTCAAGGACGCAACCCTTGTAGCGCTGCTGGGAGCCTTTGGCTGGGCCACTTTTGCGGCGTCTATCTTTCCGGTGATTGCTATCGGTTTGAATTGGAAACGAGCCACCGTGATGGGAGCTGTAGCGGCAATTGTTTCCGCATTAGTGATTAACTTTTTTGTGCAGCTGGCAGGAATTGTTCCACCTTATGGAATTAGCGGTGGGCTGCTGTCATTTCTTACATCTCTGGTTTTATTCATCGGAGTTTCTTTGGCGGGAACCGAGCCTGAACTTCCAGACGACATACGCAGGGCTATGGATATCTAAATATCCAGTCGCCTTGCGTCGTTCGTCTTTCGCTGTTCGTCTAGCAACAGACTACTGCTGATAAACTAATTTTCCGTCTACCCATGTCTGTTCAATCTCGATGTTCATTATTTCTTCGGGATCAATTGTGAGTATGTCATCGGATAGCACAATCATGTCTGCCAACTTTCCAGGCTCTAGTGAGCCCTTGATATCTTCTTCGAAATTTATGTAAGCGCCCTTGATGGTGTAGCCCTGAACAGCCTCTTCGATAGTGATAGCTTCGTCAGCTGCAAAAACTCTGCCGCTCATTCCTTTTCTGGTTACCGCCGCATAGATTCCAACCAGTGGACCAATTGGCAGGATGTCACTGGATATAGCGACGTGAATACCGTGGTCCATGGGTGAACGGATCGGATTATTATGCTCCAGCCTCCAACCGTCCAGGTTAGCCACATAGCGCCCTTCTAAGGTGTAGGTGAAATTTGGCTGCTGAGTAATATGAATACCGTGCTCTGCCATCTTCACCATGGTTTCGTCGGAAGGACGCATGGAAAAATGATTAAGATAGTTACGATGATCCTCGCGCGGGCTACGCGTAAGGGTATCGGCTAGCGTGTCCACCACCAGCTCGATCGCGGCATCACCGATGGCGTGAATGCCCATCTGCCAGCCAGCATCATGAATTTCATTAATCAGGCTTACCAATTCTTCTTCCGGCATATTCAGATAGCCGCGATAGTCGCCTTGATCAACATAGGGCTCCTTAGTGAATGCGGCCGGACCGGTAAATCCGCCATCGGCAAATATCTTTATAGGACCGATCTTTAGAAAATCGTTTCCATCGCCAACCCTCGCTTTCAATGCCTGAATAGCTTCGGGATTATTCCACTGAAATTGCAGGGAGGATCGAGGAAGGTCCACTCCATCCTTGGCGTAAAGCTCTTCCCACATTTCATAATCGCGAGGAGATTTTGACGCATCGGTTATGCTGGTAATTCCCTTAGCCAACAGGTCACCAAGGTTTATTTCCAGACTGGCGATCAGTTCATCGTAAGTCGAATCCGGTACCAGACGACCAACAATTCCCTGCCGCTCTCTAATGATTCCATTAGCAACACCGTTCTCATCGCGCTCGATAACTCCGCCCTCTGGATCCGGAGTCTCATCGGTGATTTCTGCCAGTTCCAGAGCCAGGGTGCTAACAACTGCACTGTGACCACCGGCGCGAGTAAAAGTTATAGGATTGTTAGGTGCGGCAATATCCAGATCCTCTCGCAAGGGCTTTCTGCCTTCGGCGAGCTCGTCTTCAGACCAGCCATACCCGGTTATCCATTCTCCTTCTCCAATTTCAACTACCTTCGCTCTGATCAGGTCCTGCATCTCGGCTATGGAAGTTATCTCACCTAACTCGATATACCTGATCGGTCTGCCGCGAATATGAGTATGGGAATCGATAAAGCCTGGAATCACTGTCTTGCCAGCCAGGTCCACCTGATTGTCTGCCTGATACTGTTGCAGCAAGGACGAATCACCCACGGCAACGATTCTTCCTTCATCGATTACAACGGTATCCTGAATGCTGAATTGATCATCGACAGTGACTATTTTCCCGTTACTGAGAATGGTATCCACTTGCGTCAAAGACGAAGATGCACTATCTGAAACTTCCACAGCTGCTTCTTGTTCTGGCTGACAAGCCATCAAGGACAAGACCATCACAGCCAGAATGGAGCGCTGCAAAGCATTGTTTGAATTTGAGAATAGAGAAGGGATTTGGGTCAAGAAATTCATGACGGCACCTTTATTATTAATTATTGTTCAGTGTTTTTATTACGTTTGAATTAAGTAAGCACGAGCGTAAGACAGTCAAAAAACATCAGAGCTCTGGATAATACAACAAGATGGGGGGCGCGCAACTCTGAAATCGTTCTACTGGTGCTTCTTTCTTCCCCTCTTGTTTCAGCTCGTTCTTCAGGATTCTTCAACAAAGCCCTTCCAGATGGGCTGGCTCATATAGGTGACAAATTTATCTGATAATCCTTCCTTCTTCAGATGATCGACTGAAACCGGAAGTGCCACAGGAGTGAAATCCGGATTGTCTCGCTGTTGTAGTGGAAAATCATGGTGAAGAATTGCCGCTCTCCCCAACATTATCCAGTCTACGCCGGTCGCCATAGCTTGTTCTGCTTCAGCGGGTGTTCGAATTTTCCCGGCAATACCCAGACGCACATCGCCACGGTTCAAAGCGGTGAAGTAAGACAGCAAGCTCTTTCCTTGCATCTCTTCTTCTTCGGGCTCCTTGAAGACGTCCCAAAGCGACATGTCTAAAAAGTCAATCTGCCCAGTATCCATCAGCCTCTGAGCAACTTCCACTACCTCGGCGAGCTTCATTCCAAACCGTTCCGGAGACAGGCGCACACCAACCATGAAATTCGATCCGCAACGTTGACGAATACCATCGATAATCTCGAAGAAAATTCGGCTCCTATTATCAAGACTTCCACCGTAGTCATCTTCACGCTGGTTAATCTCTCCGCTAAGAAACTGACTCAGGATATAACCATGGGCACCATGAATCTCTACTCCATCAAACCCTGCCTTCTCACTTCGCTCGGCGGCGACGATGAAATCTTCGATGAGTTGGCTTACTTCATCTGAACTTAAAGCACGCGCTCCAGTTTCTTCATTGTCTGAAGGACAAACTGGCTTGCTGCCTATAATATCTTCAGGTGATCTCATGCCGGCGTGATGAATCTGGCAGATTGCGACACTGTCTTCTTGCTTTATCGCAGTTGCGAGCCGACTCAAGCCTTCGAGATGATCATCTGAAAAGACGCCAAGTTGCCCGGGAAATCCCTGCCCTATAGCCTGAACATGGGCAGCACAGGTCATAGTCAGACCAAAACCCCCTTTCGCTCTCATTGTCAGCCATTTATATTCATCATCAGACAGAGTGCCGTCAGTATGGCTCTGAGTGTTGGTCAAAGGCGCCAGCATAAAGCGATTCTTCATATCTGGACCACGGGTGAAGCTTAAGGCGTCAAACAAATTACTCATAAGGAAAAACCAATTTAGGGAATGGAATCAAAAACTGGCGAAAGAGTACTATTTTATTGATGCAAACGGAACACAGTACTGGATACAAAAGCCATTGATTCTGTAAACTGACAGCTCGCATGTATAAACGAACAGTTAAACGAACAGAGAAAAGAACAAAAACAAAGAGGTAACACTATGCCGCTCCATCGTTCCGCCACAGTAATTGGCAGCATTCTACTATGGGCCTTAGCTGTCCCAGTGGTAGCACAACAGGCCGATGCCATATCCTCGGGGACAGAGTGGGGCCAGTATCGTGGCAATCTAGCAGGCACCGGGTTTTCCCCGCTCGATCAGATCAATCAAGATAATGTGGCAGACCTACAAGTTGCCTGGTCCTATTCGCTTCGCTCCGAAGACGAGAATGCCAGAGGCCCGAATTCTCAGGCCACACCAATTGTTGTGAACGGCATTATGTATGTCCCCGCTGGCGACCGAGTCGTCGCGCTTGATCCCGTTTCGGGACAGGAGATCTGGCGGCACCAGCTAAGTGAAGGCACACCCTCCAGACGAGGTGTTTCTTATTGGCCAGGTGATTCTTCCCATAACCCTCGAATACTCTTCACCTCAAGCAGGCGCCTGGTCAGTTTAGATGCGGCAACTGGTTCCATCGTTTCGGAATTTGGTCAGTCCGGCGAAATCGATATGATCATTCCCTACAACTCAGTACCCATGGTTTACGATAATATTATCGTGGTTGGAGCTAACACTCCCCGCGGCGCCATCGGTGGCATAGGCAATGCCAGAGGCTTCGATGTGCTCAGTGGTGAGAAGGTGTGGGAATTCAATTCCGTGCCACAACCGGGAAGCCTGGGACATGAAACCTGGGAAGGTGATAGCTGGATAGGTCGGCTCGGCGCTAATGCCTGGCCATTTTACTTCACAGTAGATGCTGAACGAGACCTGCTGTTTATTCCCCTGGCTTCACCCATTCCATTTGGCTATGGCGGAGATCGAGCCGGCAACAATCTGTTTGCAAATTCATTGGTTGCCGTAGACATTCATAGCGGCGAATACAAATGGCACTTTCAAACCATTCATCATGATCTATGGGATCATGATCCACCTGCACCACCATCGCTGTTTAATATAGGTGATACACCTGCGCTGGGAGTAACCACTAAATCAGGTTATCTCTATATTTTGAATCGGGAAACCGGTGAGCCTATTTACGATGTTGAAGAGAGAGCCATGCCTGCCAGTGATGTGCCAGGTGAAGAAACGTCTCCTACCCAGCCAATACCAAGTATCACTCCACCAATGGCAAGAGTGAGTTATTCGCCATCGGACCTGGTCACTGCGGCAGATACCTCAGCTGAACACGCAGCGGCCTGCGCCGAGGTGGTAGCGAATGCGGGGCAAATAATTAATCAAGGCGCGTTCACACCATGGACATACCGCCCAGCTGGCTCCGGAGACAATACAACTCTACTTTTCCCAGGCCTGGTTGGCGGTCCCAATTGGGGCGGAGCTGCATTTGACCCCAACTCTGAATACCTGTTTGTGTTCGCTGCTAACATCGGCACCTTTGGCTGGATGGAAGAAGCCGAAGACGGAGCTGATTATCCCTTTCAACGCCGAAGCCCGCGTCCTGCAAGCTTCGACGCCCAAGTTGGAGATATGCGCCTGCCCTGTCAGAAACCACCCTGGGGGACTTTGAGTGCCGTTGATACCACAACCGGTGAAATAGCCTGGCGACAGGCCGTTGGCGTTACCGAAAGCTTACCTGAAGGTCGTCAAAATACAGGACGACCGGGAAGAGCAGCCGTGCTGGTGACAGCGAGTGACTTACTGTTTATTGCTGCGACAGATGACAATCGACTACGGGCGCTGGACACACGAACCGGCAACCAATATTGGGAAGTCCTGCTTCCGGCAAGAGGTAATGCCAACCCCATGACTTATCTGGGAAGTGATGGCAATCAATACATCGTTATTAGCGCTACCGATGATTTGATGACTTTCCGACTGCCTAACTAAGAGCTATCAGATTTAATTTTAATGATGATTCACTGTGAAAAATCAGTCGCCAGATATTAACTGGTGATTGATTTTCCAATGAATTAAAAAACAAAATGCGAACCAGTTTGCGTTTCCAATCGATACAAATTGCCAGCGCCTGATAGACGGAATACATTAGGGCTTCTCTCAAGGAGTTCCCCATGGAAAAGCGCATCGAAGACCGAATTAACCGAACCGTTGCCATCTTTGTCCATGTTCATGAGTGCGATGAGCGACCCGAAGTAGTCGATGCATCAATTCCCTGCGAAGCGACTGATTTCTCCCCCCACGGACTTCGGAGTAGAACAAACCTGGCGCTGCCCATTGGAACTGGAATCAGTATCACCATTGGCATTAGCAACCCTTTTACTATGTATGTATTGAAGGGCGTGGTGCGTTGGGTTGAAGACCGCAATGGCGAACATATTATTGGTGTTAACTTCGAAGAAGGAAGAGATGAACATCTCTATAAGTGGATAGATGGCTTTGAACGGAATTTCGACCATCAATATCTATATAAAGTAGCTTGAGCCTACTTTAGGCTTTCAGTACTGCACCGCTGAAGCCGCGCATAAGCTATCATGTACGCTGGGCAGAGCCTTTAACGATGCTCTTCAGCGAATTTAATGAAAAGCCCCAGTAGACCTATAATAGAGAGCCCTCAGCAGACCTAATAAAGAGCCTTCAGCGGACCTAATAGAGAGCCCTCAGCAGACCTAATAAAGAGCCCTCAGCAGACCTAATAAAGAGCCCTCAGCAGACCTAATAAAGAGCCTTCAGCGGACCTAATAAAGAGCCTTCAGCGGACCTAATAAAGAGCCCTCAGCGGACTTAAGAAAAAATCTCTGCACAGACCGCTTCACTCGCTACCAGCCAACAGCCGCCCCATCTTTTCTATGATCTGATCCGCCACGGTAAACACCATTTACCGGCGCATCTGTATCAATACTTTGTTGAGAATATACCGGCTCTGGTAATGACGGGTCTTTAGTAAACAGGATCCCCTGATAACCGCCCACACGGCCGCCATTAACCGAACGCACATCATGCCCCTTCGCCTCTAGTGATCTGCCAACCAGACTATAGAGATTATCCTCCAGCGAAAGCACATTGCTATTCTGACTGTGAGTGAATCGAGCAGCATCGGTGGTCATCTGCACATTCATACCGTGATCTATAACATTCACCATATGTTGCGCGTGAGTCTCCGGCTGAACCGAACCTCCCATGTTTCCAAAGGTCATTAGAGGCTCGCCGTCCTGCATAACAAAGCCCGCGATAATGGAATGGAAGGGACGCTTTCGCGGCGCTACTATATTGGGGTGATCTTCATCGAGGGAAAACGCTACGCCCCGGTTATGCAGCATCATGCCGTAAGGAGGGATGGTTACTCCACTGCCATATACCGAGAAGATGCTGTGAATGAGGGACACCATATTCCCCCATCTGTCGGCGGTGGTTAGATAGATAGTGCCGCCGTTCAGACCGCCTTTGATTGAAGGCTCGGATGCTGCGTCCATATCAATGCGATCACACAGACCCGCTGCATAGGACTTGGAAAGCAGTCGCTCGACGGGAATGTCGGAGAACAAAGGGTCGCCGTTATAAGCCTGAAGGTCAGAGTACGCCAGCTTCTTGGCCTCAACCATGAAATGCCAGTAATCCGGATTAGAGGGGCCTAATGAACTTAAATTCAGGCCGTGAACCGGTGCGCATACTTCCAGGATATTCAGCATTTCCAGAGCGGCGAAGCCCTGCCCCGGTGGTGGTAGCTGGAAAATGTCATAGCCGTGATAATTAGTGGTGATGGGTTCTATCCACTCGGATTCATACTCGGCAAGGTCTGCATGATTCATTACCCCACCTTCGGCCTGCACTTTGGCAACGAGGGCATCGGCAATATCTCCCTTATAGAAAGCATCACGACCTTCTCTTTGGATCAGTCTCAATGCATCTGCCAAATCAGGATTTCGAATGATGCTGTAAAGAGGAGGAACTTCACCGTCGTTTAGAAAGACTTCGTTGGAGTCCACATCGTTTCTTAATTTGTTAACTACGCTGCCTAAATCCTGATGCCGACGTTCTGCTTGCCCCCATCCTTCTTCGGCCAATTGAGCCGCGCGTTCGAAAGTTTCCTCGAAGCCAAGAGTACCGAAGCGATTTAGCAAGGCATCGTAACCGGAGATTGCTCCAGGAACTGTCGCCGCATTGACTCCATTTCCAGGCACTCTATCCAAGCCCAGCTCTTCCCTAAAGAATTCAGGTGTCCAGCCAGAAGGAGCCCAACCTGCTGAATTCAGCGCGTAGAGTTTTTTATCTTCCGCGCTCCAAACCAGCGCGAATAAGTCTCCAGCAATACCGGTATCGTTCTGAGAAGTCACATCCAGTACCGCCGCAGCGGCGACCGCAGCATCGATGGCATTACCACCACCGCGTAGTATTTCCAGCCCAGCTTGGGCGGCTATAGGATCACTGGTTGCCACCATGCCGTGTCTGGCAATTACTTCTGAACGGCCTTGAGCTAACCATCCTTGCCCTCTTGAACCGGCAGCCGCCACCACATTGGCAGCGGGGTTGCTGATCTTCTCACTGGGAATACCGAAAGCATTGGGAGACTGCGCATCCGCCACAAGAGGTAGAGCAAACAGTGGAGAAAGTACCAGACCGAGGAAAGCCTTATTCATTGTCTTCGACTTGTTCGCTTTGCTTTGCATTTAATACCTCTCCCGATCAAAAAAGTTTTTGCTATGCTTTTTATTTTGTTAGTTATTGTGTTTTTAAGTTACATCCAATTAGTGAGGATGGGCTTGAAGATGTTGAGCCAGCAAATCCTTACCATAGTCGTTACCATTCGGCGTACGCACAACAGTGTGAATATGATCACGGGTAGGCGTGCCCGGTGGGTTTATGGCTGTAGTGCCCACGGGGTTCTGATGATCAAACTCGATCAATATCACCGGGCTCTGAATGCGATAGTAAAACACCGAGTCGTCTTCAGCGTTACCGATCCAAGTAAAATAAGTGTCGTCAATATGCTGACCGATCTCATCCATGGTGACATCGGCGTGGGGCTCTCGAAGATTACCTATATACACCCGTATCAAATTCAACAGACCTAGCTTCTGGGAGCTATTCAGCGCATCCCCTTTCAGGCCTTCATAGTCCAGGGTGATATTGTCCGCATTAGCCGCAGCCAGTTGATTATTGCGGGTCTTGTCCGGGTTAATGGTGGCGCTAGTTTGCTGGGAGTTATTCAGAGACTGCATGAACTCCAGCCCAACGTTCTGTTCGTCCTGCATAATTACATTGCCGGCATACATACCGGTTTCAGTGAGAACCGGCTCGCCTCCCCAAAACGCAGGAGTCATGACCACCTGATCACCGAGAACGAAGAAATTAAGCACCAGATGGTGACCATCCAACTGCCAACCCCAGGGTTCATCGTTGGAGGGAATACCCATGATGGTGAAATAGTATTTTTCGACACCGTAACGAAGAGGTTCCTTATTAATTTCAAGAAGAGCCTGTTCGGTGCGCATGACAGACCTGGTCTGATCCATGCCTTCAGGACTCAATGAGGCTTCAAGAAGACTCCATGCTGCTGCTTTTTGTAGTTCTGACATTTCTTCCAGACTAACGCCGTGACGGGAAAAGATTCCCACATCCACGTTTGACCAGTTGCGCCATTCCGGATCATCTATTGCGTAATGGGTGCGGCTGAGTTCACCATCACTTAGCGTATCGAGAAAAGTATCCGCCGCCGATTTTATCGCTGCTGTTGAAACTCCTGTGGAGCGAATAGGAAACAAGCCATCCATCACGCCAGCTGAAGTAGCAACACCGCGAAACGGTTGGCCGATGGCATCTGCCAGGCCTTGAGAAAAAACTCGCTTGGTATTGAGCAGATCTTGTGAATAGCTGCCAGAGTTATTGGTGCCGGATTGGGAATATACTAATTGCAGAGTAGACACAGCGGTTGCGAATAATAGAATCAGGGAGATAGTCAGCTTCTTCATGGGGCACTCTCTTTTTTATTTTTATTACCGAACCCCGGAGCTTTTACCAAACGCGGGATTCTTGTCAGGAATTCGACACAATCAGCAATAGGCGATTGTATCTCTTTTCAAGAAGGTACCTGCAAGCTGATCATGCTGCAAGTCGCCTTGGAATGGGTTTGCAAGGCTGCACGGGATAAATTGAGTGAGGAAGAGCGGGAAAGACTGTTCAAGAGTGCTAGCGGGGAGCAGCCTACTCAGCCATTACCCGATCGAGAGCGTCGGCGTCGCGCCAATGACCCTGTCGCAGGCGATACATCAAGACAACCGCGATAGACACGATCAGCAGACAGAATACGACCCAGGATACCTTGGGCCCGAATTCGAACACGCGAATGACAAAGTATTGAGCTACCAACATTGCCCAATGCAGGAACGTGGATACCTTCATCAGCCATGCTGTATCCCCTGCGCCTCTGAGCACGCCTCCGGAAACCAGAATAAGCGCATCAGCCATGGCATAGCAGCTAAGTCCAACCATCATGTAGCCAGCCATTTCCCTTATGTCTGAAAAATCACCTTGCGGCGGTGCGAACACCTCCACAAGCGGGAAGCGGAAGGTAATGAAGATAAGCGCCAGAACGGCGGAGTAACTAAGCGCCAATATAAATCCAGCGGTCATAACTGCATTTGCATGTTCAAGGTCGCGAGCACCTACGAAGCGCCCTATCAAGCTGATTATTCCGATATTGATTCCGATCATGGGTACAAATGAAAGTATGTCCCAATTAAAAACGATAGCCGCAGAGGCCGCTTCGGCAATGCCGTAGCCCTGAAACATCAACAAGAACAAATTGAAGGCAGCAACATTTAGGAAGATCTCCACACCTGACGGAGCTCCCAGTCTAAGAAATCTTTTGAAGATGCCTTTATCGAAATGAAAAGATTCCAGCACATGAAATTTCTCACGGTGCTCTTTCGCAAGATAAAACATCATAAATAGAATGAAGGCGAAAAGTGTCGAGATGATAGTAGAGAGAGCAGCACCCTCTATGCCCATTTCCGGAAAGCCGAAGCGACCGAAAACCATGGCATAACACAACGGTATATTAAGAATAAGACCGCACACATCGCAGATCATCACGACTTTAGTTCTGGCGATGCCCGCAAAATAAGATGACACGCAAACCTTGGCCAGAGTGATCACCACACCCAGCATTAGAAGTTTGTAATATCTCTGCTCAAGATCTATCAGCGTAGGATCGTGGCCCATCGCACCAAACAAACTCGACACAGCAACGGTAATCAGAATCAGCAATGGAATGCTGAGTACCACCATGATAAATCCCTGGGTAACTACCTTGGCGCACTTTTTATATTCGCCAGAACCCAGATACTGCGCTGACATTGCATTGGAATAGGAAAACAATCCTGAGAAAAAGCAGAACGAGAAGAAGCAGGCCACCCCTCCTCCGAGAGCAGCAGCCATATGGATTGGATCAATCTGTGACATGAAATAACGGTCGGTGAAGATCATCACTGCAAAAGTGCCCTGAGAAACCACCATTGGCAGGGCGATTTTCAACAGTTCACTGGTTATGTCACGACTAAAATGTATTCGATCTAATAACATCACGACCACACTCGAGAAAGAGCGACAAATAGAATTTAGTTGGATGTGGCTGGGACTAAAAAGAGGATCGCGGAAGAAAAGAATGGGCGATCAGGGAGAACTGGAATTAATTAGTCGAAACCGGCGTGCATAGTACGCCTTTGCCTGGACGTTGACAATGGTATGCAGCACAGGGAAAGCACATTAAGACAAAAAATAGGCCTACAGTTTCATCGCCTGTTTTTTCTTATAGGTCATGCTACGCCACAGCCACTCTGCCGGACCAAAACGATAGTTTTTCAGCCAGAAAACCGAAAAGACCACATGGAATAGCCAGACGCCAAACACCACATAGTAAACCTGATGACGCGCCAGCTCTCCCACCAGCCCCAGGCCAAAGCCCATGAAGATAAAATTACAGATAACGGACTGAGAGAGATAGTTGGTAAGTGCCATTTGCCCAACCGCCGCCATGCCGTTTCGAAATGCTGAGAGGACACCAGACTTGCAGATCATCATTACTAGTCCGATATAACCGAAGGCGAGAGTGAGCCGGCCTATGTCATAACTCGGCCTTGCACTAGCCGCCCACTGAAAATCGAAGCCACTGTTGATAAAGACCATGGTTTCCAGAAGATTGATTGGGATGCCAATACCAAAACTAATCAGAGTTAGCTTTGTATAGAAACCCATGCTTCGCGACGCATCGAACAGCCCCCATTTCCAGCAGGCCATGCCAAGCAGCATCATGGACAGCACGTCCCACACAACAAACGCTACAAAAACTACGGTTTGCAGAAAGATATTTTCTTCGGCGGCATGAATAAAATTATCTACGTATCCAGATTTCTTGATTTGCATTTCTTCTTCAATCAATTCCGGTGTAGCAGACTGGCCCGCCAGAAAAGCATCCCAGGCGTCTAATGATTCTTGCTGTTCCACGGTGAGCTCTGTACCAGCAGGAAGAGACGTAATTACATTTGCCTCGGACTCAAGAAATTTAGTACTAAAATGCAACCCGGAGTGTAGAAGCATAAGCACGGCTACCATGCACATGGAGTAGATTGCCAAGCGCTTAGCTTCAAGATTACGAAAGAAATAGAGCAATAAACCGGTAACGCCGTAGGCGTAAAGGATGTCCCCAACCCAGACAAAGAGATAGGCGTTAACCAGACCAAAACCAATCAACAGAACCGTTCGTCGATAGAACAGACCTTTGACCACCGCTTCATCTGCACCGGGTTTGTTAAGAAAAATTAACATTCCGGCACCAAAGAGCATGGAAAACAGCGCACGCATGGCGCCCTCCACCATCACGTCCATGGAGGCGAAAGCAAACAGATCCAGACCTTGGGTAGCACCGTCTACGGCGGGATTGGAATAGGCGGCGAAGGGATAAGCAAAAGCGATGATATTCATCAACAGGATACCAAACACTGCGACACCACGAAGGGTATCTATTGATTGAATCCGTTCTTTTTTGCTTATGGGAATGTTCTCGGAAGAGGTCTCACCCGCCTTTTCACTTGTCTTTTCACTTGTGACCGAGGTCATATCCCTTTCCTCTTTTTACTTTTTGTATTCCATTAACTATGCTTTGCTATGGTCACAAGATAAGTACTATTCAGTTTATTATCAACAAGCAAAAGGGTGGGCAGCAATGAAGACGAAAATGATCAGACAAATTAGCATGTTCAGTATCCTCATCGCGCAGCTAGCCTTGCCGCTAACTGCAAACGCCGCTGAGTCAGACTATGAAATGCCTGGAGCTGTTGCTGCCGTTGATCTTGCGGATGACATTTTCACAGATTCTCTGGCGCGCCTGCCACAAGTACGCAGAGAATCTCTGGACGCATCTGGACAGGAAGCTTTCGATACTTACGTCAGCCCCGGCACCGGCTATGAAACTGGTCTGCGCGGCCCCATCGGCAAATGGATGCACAGTCCTGAACTGGCCAAGGCAATGTTTGATGTCAGGCAGCGTGTGCGCTACGGCAGTGACAGGGATCAACGTCTAACTGAATTGACCATTATCTCCGTGGCCAGAGAAATCAACAATCAGTACGAATACACCGCCCATGAACCTCTAGCCAAAGCCGCAGGCTTGGAGCAAGAGATAATTGATGCGGTGAGGTTTCGAAAGCCAATTGAAGAGTCCAGAAACATAGCCGGTTTTGGTGAAACCGAAGAAGTCATCGTTCGATTTGCTCGAGAAGTTATCAGCGAAGAGAAAGTTAGCTCGGAAACTTTTGCCAGAGCGATAGATATTTTCGGTGAAGAAGGAGTCATGGACCTGACTGGCTTGATTGGCTATTACAGCTTCGTAGCCATAACTTTGAAAGCATTCGACGTGCAACGACCGGTGGGCAGTGATTTATTATTGCCGCTGAGAAAATAACCGAATAATTAACGCTGATGTAGATTGACCTAAATCAGCGTTTGAGCCGATTTAATGGAAAAACACGACGATCCTCGTCAAAAACAGCCTTGATGGAGTAGAATTCCTCCAATGATGGTTAACCGCCAGCGAAACCGGCTGGATTAACCAGGAAGCTGATAATCACCTTCCATTTACTAATACGCAATACGGAGTCAGCAATGAAAACAAGTAAGATCGTTTCATCCCTGTTCGCACTATGTATAACAGCGGCCGCGAGCCAGATTTCCGCACAGTCACTTGATGACGTAACTATGAACGTCTATAAGGAAGAAACATGCGGCTGTTGCGCCGGATGGATCACACACATGGAAGAGCGAGATTACGAACTACTCACCCATCATCCCGCTGATCTGAACGGTATGAAGGAAGAGCTGGGCATTAAGCGTGAATGGCAGAGCTGTCATACCGCTGTGACCAAAGAAGGATTTTTGTTTGAAGGTCACGTGCCAGAAAAATTCATCGCACAGTTTATGGCATCTCCACCAGCAGGTGCTCTAGGTCTTGCTGTACCGGGTATGCCCCTGGGCACACCGGGCATGGATTTCAGTGAAGCATTCACACCATACGATGTCATCCTGATGAATAAGGATGGAACGTCTTCAGTGTTTTTCGAAGTAAAGACTAAGGCTGATCAGGGGCTATAAGATCAGAAAGTCTTAGCCTTGTAAGCTACAGACCCAAAAAGCAAAAGGGGCAGAGATTATTATCTCTGCCCCTTTTTTGTTGGATACTTTCAGGCTACAAAAAGAAGCCTTAAGAACTATTGCTCTACAAAATGAAAATCTGCAGGACCTTCTCTTCGAACGACAATAATTACATCTTCGCCACCGGCTGGCACATCCCAGGAATGATTGAGCTTACCGGGAAGGACAATATAACCTCCAGTTGAAACAGTGTGGGGAGTGTCGTCCAAGACGATAGTTACCGTTCCCTGCACTACGACTACATGTTCGTTATGGGTATGCCAGTGGAGATCGAAATGGGAGCCTGCTGGAAATAAGGCGTAATAGGTAAACCCACCAGTGGCAGGATCGGTGACCTGCCGAGCGGAACGCACACCTACCGGGAATCCGTTTCCACCACCGGCCTCGCCCCATTGGATATCAGAGAGATTCTTAGCCGAGGGTTGTAGAGTAGATTCCTGAGCTGAAAGAACTCCAGAAAAGGAAATGCAAACTAAACACAACAAGGACGCCAGACTCAAAAAACGTCGAGAAAATCCAGACAACAAAAAAAATCTATTCATGCTTCTCTTCCACGTAACTAAAGAATCTGGCTAGTATGATACAAAATGCATGGTTGTTTCTACTAGATTCTGAGTGTCAGGTTTTTTCCTCTCGCTTCAATAACTTGAGCTGGACTTCCAATTCATCTATTTCGTGATCTCGAAATTTATAAGAACTCATTCCATCAAGTCTTGCTGCCTTGTTCAAATAGCGGCGCACTAATCGCGGTTTTCTCCTTTTAAGATGAAGATGAGCATAATTCAGATATGTTTCCCATTGCTCTAACTTTGCACCTGTTCTCATTGAAATACTAAGGGACTCTTTGAGATCTCTTGCAGCATCAATTAAGCGGTCACATTGGATAAAATACTTTGCCCTGTAGTTCAATCCAGTTGGCAGGTATAACCACTCATTTGCTTCTCTAAAAAGATTCACTTGCTGATCTAGAAGCTTTTCCGCAGTTTTCGAATCGCCGCGCTCTTGGCATATCAGACCATGGAAAAGCAGGTCACTACCATAGAGTGAGGTTGTATCGAATTCTACTTGCCAAGATTTGTTCTCTCTCCACTGAAAAGTTAGGCGTGATCGCTCCCAGGCTTTCTCTACTTGCCCGGTATCAAGAAGAAATTTTATATAAAAAGAACTAACAGTAGGAAAGCATACATTTGAATTTGGCTGCGAAGCTTTTAAGACTTTCTCCGAGCTATCAAAAAGTTTCTCAGCCTCTTCCAATAAACCGCTCAAATGATAGGTATAAGCTCTAAAGCACTGAGAGAGAGCAAGCAGAACTTCATTTTCAGTTTTCTCAACACATTCTTTTAATTCGAGGTGTAATTTTTTTGCATCATCTAGTTTTCCTGCAGATATAAGCATTGAGGCATATGGTCCTGCCGCACTAGCTGCCTCCGTCCAGAGCTCCTGGGTTACAAACCAGTCAATACTGACTCTCCACGGCTCCATAGCCTTTTCTATCTGACCTAAAGACATTAGATTCGTAGCAGCACTCATTATCAAATGAAATTTTGATTTGTCCTGTAGCCGCTTAACTGGGGTAGTCCATTCTTCAGCAAAGAAGGATCTAAGACATGCTTGGTCCAAATAGTGAGAACCTCTTGGCAGCATAGAAAAACCCAATTTTATACGTTCGAAATAGATTTGAAATGCTTCTTCGTACATTCCAGCTCTAGTACCGTGAATTACAGCTCTGAACAGAGGTTCTAAATCCACAAGATTATCTGGTTTCTCTGTAGCTTGTGCTTGAAGATATTCAAACATCATCCTATTGCCTATTTTCCAAAGCTCAGGGTCATCTTTTTTTAACTGATATATCAGATAGTCCCTTACCAGAGGGTGACAATCTACACTATGATCATCCCCAAATTTTTCAATCGAGACTAACTTACATTTTTCTAGCGAATGGAGGGCGTATTTCCAACGCGAGTGTGAGAACTCATTCAGTTCAAACGTGAGATTTTCAACAGAGTGACGAGAACAAAGATTCTTGAGTTCAGACAGCAATATTTGTCTATCAACAATTCCCAGCATATTAAGTATTGCAAGTTCGGGGCTGCCTCTAAAAAGTCTCAAATATGCATTTACTATACTCCCAGCATGGCTATCTAGATTTTCTGTCTCAAAGAGCGAAGTTAGCTCCCTAAATTTCCCAACTTCCCCATCATGCACCACACTTAAATACCCACCCAGGAGCGAAAGGCTCAGCGGATGACCGGAGTATTCTGTAGTAGCATTTTCAAACTCGGTATTAGTCCCATGTATGCCCATATTTTTAAGCAATTTACGGCTTTCTATCTGATCGAGATTCTTCAATTCAATTGTTTTAACTCGCTTATCCTCAAAAGAAGCAATATCAGCTATACGAAGCCTGGTAGTAATTACACATAATCCATTATTCTCTGCTGCCAATTCTTTAATCAAGGATGCAACTGCTGGATTCTGAATCTCGCCGCTATTTGAGCGTGGCGCCGTCAGTAGTGGTTCCAGACCGTCCAAGATTAAGAGGGTTTTTGATGCTCTTATCAAATTTGCTAGTCTTGTAGCCTTAGACCATGGAGTACCCTCATCGGGAGACTCATCTCCGAACCACTCCAATGCATGTTCAATGAAAAAATCACCGGATGAATTTTCGTCAGACTCTGATCCTTGCCACGTGAACGACCAGGCATAGACCTTCTTAGCACCTTGATAGTTTCCACCGCTTATACTTGAAAGCCACTTATTAACGAGACTACTTTTCCCTACCCCACCGAAAGCAACAATTTGAACCAAGTTGAATTTACTTCGTTCCCAAGCACCATTGAGCAAACCCAGCTCTTCCTGCCTTCCAACAATATCCAAATCAGTTACTGGCAACTGCGAAAGAGAGAGTTTTTCTGGCCTTGATATTTTGTCCACTGCCAACTTCTCTATTAACCGAAGAACTATTTCTTCAAATTCTTCAAAGGGCAGTGTGAAAGTAATAGGTTCAAGGTAGAAAAAGTCAGCCACTTTTTGGAGTTGTGTGCGAGGTATTTTGTTTCCCGGGCTGGTATCTGTTCCATTTATCCATTTGCTGACTCCTTGCTTTGTAATACCAAGGCAACGAGCTAATTGAGCATGGCAAGTAATATCTGGATTAATGAGGGCGCCATACAAAAAGAATAATTTTTTGGCGAGTTGAGGGTGAGTGTGCATAGTTGGTTCCTCAATTGTGCTCTTATTATTTTCCCGATCCGAGCTCTACCTAAGTCTAAGCATCAGCTTCCTTTGAGATACTTCGATTCATAGTTCATTGAGGTTATCCCACAAATATTCCGGCATCAATCCCTACTCCTAGTACTTTATTTCTGGTATTGATTGCCTAATCACGTAAAAATGTGGCCAATGAATAACTCAGCGAAAATCGGCTAATACCCCAGACTCGCATTATAGGAGCCCTAACTTGAACTTTGACACCAGTCACCCAGATATCACCCAGATCCAGAATCGGCGTGGTATGGGCGTTGCGCTAATAATCAGCGTTCTCTTCGCTCTGTACCTCACCAATACCTACGGCTGGCGCCAAGCGGCGCTGTTTGCGGTGGGTCTATCAGCTGGTGTCATTCTCTATCATGCTGCCTTCGGCTTTACCGCTGCCTGGCGTGAGGTGGTGACTACGGGTCGTGGTGCGGGTCTTCGCGCCCAGATGGTGATGCTGGGGGTAGCGGTGTTGTGCTTTGTGCCGCTTCTTTCTCAGGGTGAATTTGCAGGAACTAATCTTCGTGGCAGTGTTGCTCCGCTGAGTGCTTCCATTCCTGTCGGTGCGTTTATGTTTGGTGTTGGCATGCAGCTCGGTGGCGGTTGTGCTTCGGGCACGCTGTTTACTGCCGGAGGCGGTAATGTGCGAATGTTAGTGACTCTGGCTGGCTTTATTGCCGGTTCATTAATCGGAACTTGGCATTGGCCTGCCTGGCAAGGTGTTCCACGCCTCGCTCCTTTTTCCCTGTTGGAAAATTACGGCGCCCTCGGTGCGATCTCCATCAGCATGGTGTTGTTTGCCAGTGTCTGGTTTGCGGCATCGGCCTATGAGAAACACCGTCACGGTTCCCTGCCCTCTACTGATGATGACAAGCCTTTCTCTCTGCTACGTGGTCCCTGGCCTCTTATTGCCGGCGCCTTGGCATTGGTGTTGGTAAACGTCTCCACTCTGCTGCTCGCAGGTCGACCCTGGGGCGTGACTTCGGCATTCGCTTTGTGGGGTGGAAAGCTTGCTGTGATATTTGGTCTTGATCTAAACACCTGGGCTTACTGGCAAAGAGCTGGTTCTGCTGCGTCATTGGATGCCAGTGTGTTTAATGACGTTACTTCGGTAATGAACATAGGAATCATGTTAGGCGCATTGCTCGCCGCTAGCCTGGCTCGCAAATTTGCCCCATCATTCAAATTACCTTTAGGCTCCTTGATGGCTGCAATCATCGGCGGGCTTTTATTGGGCTACGGCGCACGCATTGCTTTCGGCTGCAATATCGGTGCTTACTTCAGCGGTATCAGTTCAACCAGCATGCACGGCTGGCTCTGGTTTGCCGCAGCGTTTGCCGGAAGCACATTGGGTACCAGGCTCAGACCCTTATTTGGCCTGAGCTGATTCACTAGAGAAGGCTGTTTTAGACTAGAGCTTTAGAATAGAGCTAAGGAAAGATTGAGCGACAGCAAAAAGGGTCAGCTTGCCGCTCTGTAAAAATCGACAAACCTTTTCAGAATGGCGTGGGCGTAATCAACCTTGCCTCTTTCTGCCTCAATAGACTCAAGCAAGTCATCAGCCTTTTCTGCTGGAAAATAGCCGTAACTCTTATAGACATGAATCCTGACCGTGAATTCGTCCGAGTCACCCTCTGGGTGAAACTGCGTGGCATAAATGTTTTGCTTTAGACGAAACATCTGCACCGGACAGCTCTCATTGCTTGCCAATAGCACCGAATTTGGCGGAGTGATATCGCAAGCTTCTTTGTGCCCAAGAAGAACTCTAATGCTGGCGGGCATGCCCTCAAGAAGCTTGTCCTTTTTCCCCTCTTCGGTGATAAAAATATCTGCACCGCCCACAGGTTCGCCATAGCGTTTTGAAATTGGTGAGCCGCAATAACTACCCAGCAGTCCATTGCCTGAACAACATCCCATAAAAGGAAAGTCTCGGGCCACAATATCATCGAACAGAGAATTAAATCCGTTCTCTATTTTTTTCTGAATATCGCTCTTGTCAGCCTCGGGCGTGCTGACATCGAATGGGCTGCCGCCGACAATGATAGCGGCATAATCATCCAGATTGATCGAAGGCAGACCGTCGCGCTCTATTCTCGCACGCTGAACTTCCCTATCCTCAAGCCCGCCATGGCGCTTGATGGCCTCAAACTCACTGTCCGAGGTCTCGTCCTCGGGGCGAATCTGAATAATTAAAAATGATTTTTTCACTGGGATAATCTCAGTCAGTTAAAGCCGCACATCGATTCAGCTTCGAATGGTTTACTTCGAAACCTATTGTTTCCTAGCTCATAGTTTCGAGCTTTCTACTTTCTAGCAATTTATTTACCAGCACTGCACTTGCCTGGCTAATTGAATGATTCGGTGGAGAATAGCATTTATAAATTGGCCCATAAATGTTGATTTTCCATCTCTTTAACCTACACTGAGAGCCGTTACGAAATTAGGCAGCTTTAATGAACACCAAGCAGGCAGAGATAGACGCGATTGTTGCGGATTACTGGGATCAACACACCGACGAAAGTTATTTCGGCGAAACCTATTGGCTGGCTAATCCCATCATCAATCACAGGTATCAGATTAAAGCCGCCGGAGGCAGAAGCTACGACAGCTGGGTGAATTTTACCGTTCAGCACTTTCTTGGTGAACGCGCCCCGGTTGATAAGGTTCTGAGTATTGGCAGTGGCGATGGCGCCCTTGAGCGCCATCTCGCTACAATTAACACCGCCAAAAATATTGTAGGCATCGACCTCGCGCCCAAACGCATCGAGATTGCCGAGCAGGCCGCCATGGAAAACGGCATGCAAGACATCATTAGTTACATTGTGAGTAACGTTGAGACCTCTCCTCTACCGGGTTCCGACTACGATGCCATTTACTTCAATTCTTCCCTGCATCATATGTCAGACCTCGATGCCATTCTTCAGTCCTGCTCCAATGCGCTTAAAAAAGATGGCTATCTATTTATCAATGAATACATTGGGCCCAATCGGTTTGATTTCTCTGTCCGAGAAAAAGAAGTGATGACGTCGGTGTTTCATACCATCCCCGAAAAATACAGAATATCTCAGGCTGAACATGACAAGGGAATGGTGAGAACACACCTTGGTTTTCCCTCTCCTGAGGAAGTCGAAAGAGTTGACCCATCTGAAGCAATTCATTCAGCAGAAATTGTAGATGCTGTGAATCGACATTTTGATGTAGTGGAATTTAATTTTACCGGCGGTGACCTATCCCCCATTTTTAGAACCATGACCACGATGAGGTTTCCAGTTAATCTAACAGGATGGAGATCTCGATATGAAGAAGCGGTACACAGACGAACAAATCATTAAGGCAATCAAGAAACATGAGGCTGGGGCCAAGGTTGAAGACATTTGCAGAGATCTGGGCATCTCGAATGGCACTTTTTATAACTGGCGTAGCAAGTTTGCGGGCATGGAGGTGAACGAGGCTAAGCGCCTTCGAGACCTTGAAACGGAAAACAATAAACTAAAGCGGCTCCTCGCTGACAAGCTACTTGAAGTCGAAGCGATGAAGGATGTGCTGGCAAAAAAGTGGTGAAGCCCGCAGACAAGAAGCAAGTCGTTACTCACCTGATTGAGTGTCATCGAATCAGCGAACGATTAGCTTGTAGTCTTGCAGGGCTTAGCCGAACTGCCTATCGCTATCTGGCCCGTTCAGGAGGTGATCTGGAGCTGCGCGCACGGATGAAGGCACTTGCGGTTGAATATCCTCGCTATGGGTATCTGATTCTTCATAGCCTTCTTAAGGGCGAAGGGCTAGTCGTCAATAAGAAGCGGACTTACAGGGTTTATACGGAGGAAAGCCTCCAAGTTCGAACAAAGAAGCGCAAGAAGCTACAGCGTCCACGACTACCAATGGAGGTGCCGCTTAACATAAACGAGAGATGGTCCATGGACTTCGTTTCAGATCAGCTAAGCAATGGCAGACGTTTTCGGGTACTTAATATTGTTGACGACTATTCGAGAGAAATGGTTGGTCAACTGGTGTCAGTTTCGATCACTGGCAATCAAATTGCCCGTTTCTTAGACGAATTAAAGGAGTTTCGCCCCTTTCCAAAGAGCATAGTTTGCGACAATGGAACCGAATACACGAGTAAGGCGATGTTCTTCTGGAGCAAGGAGTCAGGTGTAAAGCTGAGTTTTATTCAGCCAGGGAAACCTACTCAGAATGCCTTTGTAGAAAGCCTCAATGGTAAGTTTAGAAATGAATGCTTAAACCAACACTGGTTCAGATCGCTTGATGAGGCGAGATGGGAAATTGATAAATGGAGAGAGCATTACAATAACGTGCGACCACACAGTTCACTGAATTATTTGCCCCCGGTGGTGTTTGCTGAGAGGGCAGCTTAGAATGAATTTCTCATCCTGCGAGTGGTACTAACTTAGGGGAAAGGTCAAGTACTTCATTGTTGTTCTTGAGTCTCACCGGCTAACTCCCTGCATATTTCCACTTAAGGAAATACGGTTGCTAATGATAGAGGGTAAAACTCAATCTGATAATGCGAGAAATGACCTGGAGAAAGGCGTGGTGATCAACCTTGATGAACAAAATGAGTACTGCAAAAAGGTTCGAAAAAAAGTGTGGTTTTCGTATGGGCTGATCTACTCAAATGACATTGCCAAGTTAGATTTCAGCATACCTTCTTCGGGTCACTTCGTTGATTATTCTACAGGTGGCAATTAATACTAGTTTGAGTGGTTCGATGCAGCTTTTATGGCGGGTATTATGGGGGGTAAATATAATAATTGGAATAAGTCATTGATATTTATGAAGTATTGGTGCCCAGAAGAGGACTTGAACCTCCACGACCTTGCGATCACTAGCACCTGAAGCTAGCGTGTCTACCAATTTCACCACCTGGGCATTTAAAACAGTGGATTTCTATGTAACAAATTCTATCTGTGATTGAGGGCAGACTTTCGTCTGCTGTTCACCACAACACCACCTGAGTGCAGCGAAAAAACAGCCAGTTTCCACCGGAGCGCAACTCTACCCAGAGTCCCTGAGGCTGTCAAGCCGCGAACTTGTCACAGACTTGTCATAAAAGAGGGTGTATACTTGCCTGCAATATCCCTCATGTACACCTTTAATGTCTAAATCAAAAAAACCACAAGATCCCTTCGCGGCACGCGAAGCGGAGAACTACGCTAATCCAATCCCAAGTCGTGAATTCATCCTTGAGCACCTGAAGCAGGTGGGCAAGCCGGTGAGCTATGAAAAGCTCTGCCATAAGCTGAATCTCACCGACGAAGACTCCATGGAAGGCCTGCGCCGTAGGCTAATCGCCATGCGTCGGGATGGCCAGCTCATGAGCAATCGCCGTGGAGTCTATGGCCTTCCTGAGTCGATGGATCTACTAAAAGGACGAATTCAAGGTAATAAGGATGGCTTCGGCTTCTTTATTCCTGAAGACGGTTCGGGAGATCTATTCCTCAATGGCCGTGAAATGGAGAAGTTGTTCGACGGCGATAAAGTATTGGCCCGAGTCGCTGGGAAGGATTCCCGTGGCCGTCGCGAAGGAACCATCGTCGAGATTCTGCAACGGCGATACGAACAGGTAGTAGGTCGTTACTATCGCGAGCAGGGATTTGGCATAGTCGTTCCTGATAGCAAGCGTATCCCTCACGAAATACTCATTCCCGATGCGCAAGCAGGCAAGGCCGAAGACGGTCAGTTTGTTGTCGCGGAAATAACCGAATACCCCTCCAGGCGCCGCAAGGCTATTGCCAAGATTGTCGAAGTGCTCGGCGATATTGCTACACCTGGTCTGGAAATTGACGTTGCTGTTCGCAGTCACGATATTCCCCATACATGGCCTAATGAGGTTGATCGAGAAACCAATAAATTTTCAGCATCAGTTGAAGAAAAAGATCTTCTCGGCAGAAAGGATTTGCGCAAGCTTCCATTCGTAACTATCGATGGCGAAGATGCAAAGGATTTTGACGATGCGGTACTCGCTCAGATTAATCCGAAGGGCGGGTGGACACTTCAGGTTGCCATCGCCGATGTTTCTCACTATGTGAAGATTGGCAGCGAGCTGGATAACGAAGCACAGGTTCGGGCTACTTCGGTTTATTTTCCTGGCTTTGTTATTCCCATGTTGCCTGAAAAATTATCCAATGGCCTCTGTTCTCTTAAGCCCGAAGTAGATCGTCTCACCATGGTATGTGAGATGGAAATCTCTCCTCAAGGCAAAACCACTTCCTTTAAATTTTATGAAGCGGTAATTCATTCCCATGGAAGACTGACTTATACAGAAGTCGCCGATATGGTGCAGACCGCTGCGAGTCCGGTTGAAGAAACCATACGGGCCAAGATGCGAGAGCGTTACTCATCGGTAGTCAGCGACCTCGACATTCTTCATGACCTATATAAAGCCTTAAGAGCAGAGAGACAAAGAAACGGTGCAACCGATTTTGATTCCACCGAGACTCGAATTGTTTTTGGCGAGAATAAAAAGATTCGTGAGATCGTTCCTGTTCAAAGAAACGATGCTCATCGGCTTATCGAAGAGTGTATGTTATGCGCAAACGTTTCCGCCGCAAGATTACTGGAAGACGCTGAGATTCCCGCTCTATACCGTGTTCATGAAGGGCCGAATCCGGACAAGCTGGAGAACTTGCGAGAGTTTCTGAAAGAGATGGGGCTAGCCCTTCCAGGCGGGGATAAGCCAACTCCAGGGGACTATCAGCATGTTATTAAGCAGATGGGAGATCGACCCGATCGTCACTTATTACAGACAGTAATGATTCGATCACTCATGCAGGCCATGTATCAGCCCGATAATCTCGGTCATTTTGGCCTGGGATTTGAGGCCTATACTCATTTCACTTCGCCTATTCGACGCTACCCGGATTTGCTTGTTCACAGAGCAATTCGATATCTGATTCGCAATTCTAAAAACAGACACATAGAAAGGCAGCCCACTGCGCCAGACCTTAAGAAGGGAGACATATATCCCTATGATCTAGCTGACATGGAACAGTTTGGTGCCATGTGTTCCGTAGCCGAACGTCGAGCCGATGCAGCAGGTTATGATGTGATGGATGCCCTGAAATGTGAATACATGAAGGACAGAGTGGGAGACGAATTCACGGCAACCGTGTCATCTGTCACTAGCTTTGGTTTGTTCGTTGAGCTGAATGATATTTATATCGAAGGGCTGGTTCATATCACCGAACTCAGTAATGATTACTATCATTTCGACCCTGTGCGGCATTGTCTGGAAGGAGAACGAAAACATGCTATCTACAGGCTCGGAGATTCGGTTGAAGTTCGAGTTGTGCGCGTAGATCAAGAAGACAAGAAGATCGACCTGCAGATGGTTGGAGTAAAACAAGATTCAGGAAAGCCGTCGGGCCATAAAGGCAAAGGCAAAGGCAAAGGCAAAGGCAAAGGAAAAGCAAAAGGAAAGCCAGGTAGAAGAGATAAGAACGACAAGCCCGGGGCAGGTGGTCACAAGAAAAAGGAAAAGAGCAACTCGCGTAAACAAAAGCCCGCAGAATCAAATCAGGAAAGTAAGAAGCCTAAGAAGAATCGGGGAAAGAAAAACGCGAACAAGAAAGCTGTCGCCCCGAAGAATAAAGCAGCCAAGCGGAACAACAGATCAAAAACTGGAGCTAAGCCTCCGGGTCGACGAACTGGAAAAACGCAGAAGTAGAATTCGGCTAAGAATAGCTAATAGAAAAATAAAGCTAAAAGAAAATGTCAGATCCTCAAGAAAACATAATCGGAATACATGCAGTGGCGGAGCTATTAAAGCAATCGCCTGAATCTGTTATTAGTCTCGTTTTTCAGAGTGGACGTGACGATCCGCGCTTAGCCGAGTTAAGAGCTCTTGCTCAGCAGCACAATATTGAATCGGAAGACATGGACAAACGCTCCATGGACAAAAAATTCGACGGTGTTCATCAGGGGGCGGTGGCGATCTCTCGAGCGGAATCCCGAACTCTTAGCGAAAAAGAACTTATCAGCCTCTTGGACAAACTGGATCATGATCCGCTTCTGCTGATCCTCGATGGTGTAACCGACCCCCATAATCTGGGTGCCTGTCTGCGAACTGCAGATGCTGCCGGCGTGGATGCGGTAATCATTCCCAAGGATAAGTCAGCAGGTCTGACCCCTACGGTGAGAAAAGTCGCCTGTGGCGCCGCAGAAACAGTAAATCTGGTATCTGTCACCAATCTGGCCCGCTGCCTGCAAACTCTCAAGGACAGGGGAGTTTGGATCATGGGTGCGACTGATCAGGCTTTCGGCACTATTTATCAGCAAGAGCTTACCGGAGCCATAGCTGTAGTCATGGGTTCAGAGGGTAGTGGGATTCGTCGTCTTACTCAGGATAAATGTGATTTTCTGGTGTCGATACCCATGGCCGGGCAGCTAAGTAGCCTCAATGTCTCGGTAGCAACCGGGGTTTGTCTCTATGAAGCGGCACGACAAAGGCGTTTTGCTGACAGTTAGCATGGCCAAGTATCGGTATTTCTAGCCTTTTAGCCTTTATTTACTTGCATCCAGCCCCGAGTTTCCCTAGAATTCCCGCTCTTTTTACCGGCGGTAAGGATTTAACCCCTTTTTTAAGGATTTAACCCCTATCCGCTCTACATAACTCCTTGTCTTACCACGCACGCAAGTGTTGGATGGAAGGCGAAACCCAAGAGGAGTCTCTATGAGACACTATGAAGTAGTATTCCTGGTGCATCCCGACCAGTCCGAGCAGGTCCCAGGGATGATCGAACGTTATACCCAGTTAATGTCTGAAAGCGGTGGCCAAGTCCATCGTCTGGAAGATTGGGGAAGACGTCAGTTAGCCTATCCTATAAACAAAATTCACAAAGCTCATTACGTCATGCTGAATATCGAGTGTGGCAGTGAAGCATTGGATGAATTGACTACTCAGTTTCGCTATAACGATGCGGTTCTACGTAATCTGGTAATCAAGGCCAAAGGCCCGGTTACTGAAGAATCTTTGATTCTGAAAGGTGAGCGTGAAGGCAAAGAGCGAAAGCAGAGAGCCGAACAAAAACGTAAGTATGAAGATGAGGCAGCAGCAACGGCAGCAGCCAATGCGGCAGCAGCAGCTGCAAAAGCAGCAGAAGCGGCTGAAGAAGTCGCTGAAGAAGCTGTAGTTGAAAGCGAAGCCGAACCAGCTGAAGAAGCTGTAGTTGAAAGCGAAGCTGCACCAGCAGAAGAAGCTCCAGTTGAAGAAGTTGCCGAAACCGAAGCAGCGACTGATGACGAGAAGCCCGCTTAATTAGCGAGCACTCTGTAAACTCACATTCATAGTTAGAATTTAAGACAGGATAAATATTATGGCTCGTTATTTTCGTAGACGTAAGTTCTGCAAATTTACCGCCGAAGGCACAAAGCAAATCGATTACAAGGATTTGGAAACTCTGAAAGCTTATGTTTCTGAAACTGGAAAGATTGTTCCTAGCAGAATCACTGGCACCAAGGCCCGATATCAGCGTCAGTTGGCAACAGCCATCAAGCGCGCTCGTTTTCTGGCTCTGATTCCTTACACGGATAGCCACCAGGTCTAAAGGACTTAACCATGCGCGGCCTTGCTGAATTCGTAATGAAGGGACGCAAACAGGCCATCATGGCAGTGCTGTTGTTGGGTTTTATTCCGATGATTAATTTGCTTAACCCGGTTGTTGTTGGCCTGGTTATGTTGCGCAAAGGCTGGAAGGAAGCAGCAATTGTGTTGGCCTGGGCAATTTTACCGATTGCCGCCTGGGCAGTAGCCGGCGACATAGTCCCGATGATTATGTTACTGGGAATAAGTGGATTGTCTCTATTACTCAGAGAATCTGAGTCATGGGAATTTACACTTCTGGCAGCGACCCTGATTGGGGTTAGCGTAGAAGTATATTTGAAATTGCAGCCGGCACTTCTTGATCTGATTTTGGAGCAAATGGAATTGTATGTGGCAGCCAGTAGTTTGCAGAATGTGCAGATTGCTGACTACAGAGAAACACTGACCAGCTTTATCGGCGCAGTTTATATGTTTCTCGCCATAGTCTCCTTGATGGCGGCACGATGGATGCAGGCAGCACTATTTAATCCAGGGGGATTCCAAGAGGAATTTCACGGATTAAGAATTGAGCAGAACGTGGCTCTGTTAATACTGGGGCTGATGGTACTGGCAAATCTGGGAATATTAATTCCGCAGACTTGGGTTTTGTACCTGATAATACCGTTGATGTTTTCAGGCGTTGCGCTGATACATTCGGTAATTAAGATGAAGAATTTATCGAGCATGTGGCTTGTTGTGTTTTACGCACTGATCATGCTTCCAATGATTGTCAATATGGTGGTTTTACTGGCCTTATTAGACAGTTGGTACAATTTTAGAGCGCGGCTGAAAGCAAGCTAAAAGCCAGTATAAGTTTAAGAGGACGAAAGAATGAACGTTATCTTGTTGGAAAATATTAATAATCTTGGCAGCATCGGTGATACTGCTTCAGTTAAGGCTGGGTTTGCGCGTAATTTCCTGTTTCCACAGGGCAAGGCAATTCCTGCTACTAAAACAAATTTGGATGATTTCGAAGGTCGTCGTGCTGAGCTTATGGCTGCACATGATGCCAACGTTGGTGTAGCACAGAAGCGTAAGGATGTGGTTGACGCTGCAGTGCTTCGTATAGAAGTTAACTCCAGCGCCGAAGGCCGTCTGTTTGGTTCTGTGGGCACACGCGATATCGCTGAAGCTCTCAACGCTGAGAAAGGTTCTGATGTGAGCAAAGCTGAAGTTCAGCTGCCTAATGGCGCTATTCGCGATTTGGGAGAGTATAAAGTTTCTCTGGATCTCGGATACGACGTGCAGGCTGAGATTACAGTAATTGTTGCTGGTCTCGATGCTGCAGCAGGCGTTTCCGCTGACGGAAGCCTCATCGAAGAGATTGATGAAGCCGAAGCCGAAGCCGAAGCCGAAGCCGCAGCAGAGGAAGCAGCTGTAGCCGAGGGCGTTATTGAAGAATTAGACGAAGAAGCGGTTGAAGAAGTAGCTGAAGAAGCAGCCGCTGAAGAAGATTCAGAAGACAAAGCTTAGAGATGGAGAGAAGCCTGATTTCAGGAATATAAACAGGGCTTGTGCCCGGTTTGAGATTAGCGGCTCAATGACCTTGACCTGCTGAACTTCATGAAGCACCATCTGTAATCCGATGGTGCTTTTTTTTCGCCTTATAATTGATCAATTGCTAGTGATAAATGTCCTTCGATTCGCCCAACAATCCCGGTAGCAACAGAGACATCAGCAATGTTGCTGCTCTGAAGCTTCCTCCCCATTCTGTCGATGCCGAACAGGCTGTTCTCGGCGGTCTAATGTTGGACAACACCGAATGGGACAATGTTTCCGACGTGCTGCAAGACATTGATTTCTATCGACCTGAGCATCAACTGATCTATCGCACCATGTTTCAGCAGAGTGAATCCAATAAGCCCATTGACGTGGTTACGCTGGCCGAATCCTTAAATGCCCTCAACGAGTTGGAAAGCGCCGGCGGTCTGGATTATCTCAGTGACCTGGCCGGAAACGCTCGAGGCACAGCCAATATTCATGCCTACGCCGAAATCATCACCGAGCGAGCTATCTTGCGCCGCCTCATCAGTGTGGCCAATGGCATAGCAGACAGCGGCTATAACACTGGCGGCAAGAAGTCTGCTGAAATTCTCGATGAAGCCGAACAACAAGTTTTTAATATCAACGATGATCGCCCCAAAGATAGCGGGCCGGAGTACATCGACCCCATTCTTACTGGCGCTGTAAACCGAATTGATGAGCTGGCGGAAACCAAAGGTGGTCTCACCGGGATTTCCACTGGCTATACTGACCTGGACGGCATGACTTCTGGCTGGCAAAAGTCAGACCTGGTCATCGTCGCCGGTCGACCTTCCATGGGAAAGACAGCCTTTGCCATGAACCTGGTTGAAAACGCGGTAATGAAGACCGAGAAACCAGTACTGGTTTTTAGCTTGGAGATGCCGTCGGAGAGTCTTATTTTTCGTATGCTGTCTTCCATTGGCAAGATCAATCAGACCAAGATTCGAACGGGGCAGTTAGCGGACAGTGATTGGAGTGGGCTTAACAACGCGGTAGCCAAGCTTAAAGGTCGACCGCTCTATATCGATGACAGCCCAGGTTTAAGCCCTATGGAAATGCGCTCGCGGGCCAGACGAGTTAGCCGTGAAGCAGGGGGCGAGTTAGGTATGATCGTGGTGGATTATCTCCAGCTCATGCAGATCAAAGGCTACGGCGAAAACCGCGTCGGCGAGATATCGGAAATTTCCCGGTCTTTAAAAGGCCTGGCCAGAGAATTTAGCTGTCCGGTTATTGCACTGTCTCAGCTCAATCGAGGCTTGGAGCAACGTCCCAATAAGCGGCCCGTGATGTCGGATTTGAGAGAATCAGGAGCCATCGAGCAGGATGCCGATGTGATCGCATTCATCTATCGCGATGAGGTCTATAACGAAGATTCGCCAGACAAAGGCAAGGCCGAGATCATTATCGGCAAGCAACGTAACGGACCTATTGGTACTGTTAACCTCAGTTTCCAGGGTGAATTTACCCGCTTCGAGAACTACGTCCAGCAGCGCTACGATGATAGCTATACCCATGAGTAGCCACGCTCATGAATGGCTACCACGTAAATAGCTACACCCATGAAAAAGCAGTGCAGTTGACCGAGACCATCCATGACCGAGCCGAGCGATAATCTAGTGGCAAAAAGAGCCTGGGCCGACATCGACCTCAAGGCCTTGAAGAAAAACCTTTCCCAAGCCAGTATCCGCTGCCCTAATTCCCGAATTATTCCTGTCATCAAGGCTAATGGCTATGGTCATGGTATGGAGCAAGTCGCTCGCGCCCTGATGAGTTCTTCCTCTCCTGTCGAAGCCTTGGCAGTTGCAACTATGACTGAGGTCCAGAGGCTTCAGAGCTTACAACTCGATGTTCCCATAGTCCTGCTGCCAGGTTTTTCCAATGCTGAAGAATTAAGGCAGTGTTTCGTACAGAGAATTGAGCCAGTAATTCATTCCCGTCATCAGTTGGACCTGCTCTATGAGGAAATGGACCGAGATAAGCTTCGAGGTGCGGGTCGAATTTGGTTGAAGCACAACACGGGAATGAATCGTCTGGGTTTGAATGAGAAGGATTGTGTTGAAGCTTTCAACAAATTACATGTCTATCCTGAAACGGAAGTGGTGTTGATGTCCCATCTTGCCTGTCCTGACCAGACTGACGATAAAACTGCAGTGGAGTTTACTGAAAAACAGATAAGCCAATTTCAATCCGTTCATGCAAAGCTGTCGGCAAGCAGCAAAACACCATTTAATTCGAGTCTGGCCGCTTCCGCAGCTATTCTTTCCTTACCTCAGACTCATTATGAATTTGTCAGACCCGGGATAATGTTATATGGCGGTTCTCCCATTGAAGATTTGACGGCGGAAGACATCGGTCTCTACCCGGTGATGACTCTGCGCTCCAGGCTGATAGCCATCAACGATGTTGCCGCTGGGGATAGCATTGGATATGGAGCTACTTTTAAGTGTGAAAAAGATTCTCGGATTGGAGTGGTGTCTATCGGCTATGGCGACGGTTACCCAAGAGCAGCAAGAAATGGCACTCCAGTATTGGTGAAGACCAATGGTGGAGCAGTGCGTACAGGTATGGCAGGCCGTGTCTCCATGGACATGATCACCATTGACCTTACTGGCGTAGACAATGCACAGCTTGGTGATGAGGTTGTGTTGTGGGGAGAAGGCTTGTCAGCAGATGAAGTGGCAAGTTGTGCCGGTACTATTTCCTATGAATTATTCTGCAACGTCGCCGAACGCGTGCAGTTTCAATATAGCGGCGACGGGTCGACTTAGTCTTATGGCGAAATCAAAAATAGCTTTTGTATGCACCGATTGCGGCAGCGAGTATGGGCAGTGGCAGGGTCAGTGTGCCTCATGTAGTGCGTGGAACACTCTCTCCCAGATTAACCTTGGCAGCAGCAGTTCGCCCGCGACCAAGGCAGACTTTCGCAAGCAGGGCTATTCAGGCGACAAGTCCAATGTGCAAAAGCTTTCCGATATCGATCTGCAGGCATTGCCCAGATTTCCATGCAGCATCGGTGAAATGGATAGAGTATTGGGTGGCGGCCTGGTTCCAGGCTCGGCGGTGTTAATCGGCGGCAATCCCGGAGCAGGCAAGAGCACCTTGTTGTTGCAAGTAATGTGTCAGCTGGCTAGTTCCGGCAAACAGGCACTCTACGTTACCGGAGAAGAATCATTACAACAGGTAGGTATGCGTGCAAAACGATTAAACCTGCCGGAAGACAATTTGAAGATGCTTGCGGAAACTAACGTCGAACAAATTTGTAAGGCGGCACAAGAGCACCAGCCCGAATTATTAGTAGTGGATTCTATTCAGGTAATGCACAGCGCCGATGTAGCTTCTGCTCCCGGCAGCGTTTCTCAAGTTAGGGAATGCGCAGCCTTCCTGATCCAATATGCAAAACAGACAAATACTGTTTTGTTTCTGGTAGGACATGTCACCAAGGATGGAAATCTGGCCGGGCCGAAAGTGCTGGAGCACATGATCGACTGCTTCATCATGTTAGAGGGTGGCAACGATTCCAAATACCGTATTCTTCGAGGCCAGAAGAATCGCTTTGGCGCGGTTAATGAACTCGGTGTGTTTGCCATGACCGAACAGGGCTTGAAGGAGGTCACAAACCCTTCAGCTATCTTTCTGGCACGGACAGAAGAAGATACGCCAGGATCTATTGTCATGGTGTTATGGGAAGGAACCCGGCCGCTGCTGGTGGAGATTCAGGCCTTGGTGGATGGGTCCCAATTGGGAAATCCTCGGCGCGTTGCAGTAGGCCTTGAACAAAATCGATTGGCCATGTTGTTGGCGGTCTTACATCGTCATGGCGGTCTTTATATGGCGGATCAGGATGTATTCGTTAATGTAGTTGGTGGCGTGAAGGTTACCGAGACCAGTGCAGACCTGGCCTTACTGCTTGCCATCGTGTCCAGCTTTAGGGACCAGTCCCTGCCGAAGGATCTGGTGGTATTCGGCGAAGTGGGTTTGGCCGGAGAGATTCGACCCGTGCCCGGCGGTCAGGAACGTCTGCAGGAAGCCGCTAAACATGGCTTCTCACGAGCCATCGTGCCCAAGGCTAATATGCCGAAGAACAAGATTGCCGGACTGGAAGTCGTTGGAGTCAGCAAGATTGCCCAGGCACTAGACGCTATTTAGTGTAGCCATGCTCTTTAATTCGGCGCCCGTCCAAAATCTGACCATCGCACACTATTCCTTATCGCTATTTCTCACCCCTATTGGGAACTCGCGGAAACCGTTTGCTCTGAAGTATGCCGAACTGACTTAGTTTGTATTCCAGTGTTGTTGTTAATACAGACAGTCCGTATTTGATTGAGCGTTGCAAATTAATTGACGAAGAGTCAGTGAGATATCGAGTAGGGCAGCTCACCTCACCCATCGAATATCCATGAGAAATGACCTGCACTAGCATCTGGTTGTCGAAGATAAAGTCGTCGCTGTTTTGCTCTAGAGGTAAGTTTTGCAAAATCTCAGAAGAAAAAGCCCGGTAGCCACTATGATATTCCGAGAGCTTGAAGGGAATCAGAAAATTCTGATACGCTGTTAGAAAGCGATTGGCGATGTACTTATAAAGCGGCATGCCTCCCGCGCGCGCTCCTGTCCCCAAAATTCTAGAAGCTATAACACAATCATAAACTCCAGAGGCAATCATCGACGCCATGGCAGTGACCAGCCTCGGATCGTATTGATAGTCAGGATGCACCATTACTACTACGTCGGCTCCTAACTCCAGCGCCTTGTTGTAACAAGTCTTTTGGTTGGCGCCATATCCCTTGTTTTCCGTGTGACTGATAACCTCGGTTCCGTGCAGATTCTTTGCTACATCGATAGTTCGATCTCTGCTTGCATCGTCGACAACAATAATATGATCAACTATGTCATGCGGAAGAGCCTCGTATGTTTTTTCGAGAGTCTTCTCGGCATTGTAAGCAGGCATTACAACTACAACTTTCTTTCCACTAATCATGGGGTTTTACTAGCTCCAGTGAAAGTACGGCTCCCTTGGAGCACAAATGTGATAGTAATAATTCAAGTAGGGCAGGTACCAACAGAATTACTAATAACGGCGAATACAGCACTAATATAATAAAGCTCTTTAAGCTCAAGCCAGACTTTAGCGTTTTATATAGATGGTTCTCTGGCAAAAATGGTATAGCATTTAGGGCGCTTTGAAAAAACCCATACAAGTTTTGATCAAAGGAAAAAGTTTTCGTTTGAGAAGCTTTGAATCCGTTTCGCTCCATTAGTTTCGATAACGAAGCCGGTGTGAAATGCGCTAAATGACGTGGTATATCAAGATGGAACCAATGAGATCCAAAAAGCTGAACTTGAATGCTTCCAAAATTTGGAACTTCGATATATAGCTTCCCATTGTCAGTCAGAAGCTGGTGTATTTCTGCAATTGTTTTCTCGGGATCATCCAAATGCTCCAGCACATGCCAGATTACGATTATGTCGAACTGACGACCCGTAGTGATAAGTTCTTGCAGCGACATAGATGAAACATCTGGCAAGCTATCAAACATTGAGTCACTTCTCTCAATGCCCAGTACGCTGTGTCCCTCGGCTCGAAAACCGTCCAATAACACGCCTCTCCCACATCCAAAGTCCAATACATTCAATACTGAGCTTTTATCTCTATTTCTCGCGAGTAGTTTGCGAGCTCGATTGCGTCCTGCCAGTCGCGACCAGGCTTCTATAACGGGGTTAAATTTCACCTTAGTCGATGTGTAGTAATTGTCGTTGTAGATCTGGGACATTTCACTGGCGCTGGGTATCGGATAGGTCTGAGTGAGGCCACATTTTGTGCAGCAGTGAAGTGATCGCTGGACTTCCCCAGTGTCGAAGTCAGGCACAGGAAACAAGGGTTCCAATTCAGGTTCCTCGCAGTTACAAATCGATTCTTTCACGCGCAGTCGTCTCTAGTCGATGGAATTTAAATACTATGTTTTTCATACTCTCTTTGTAGAAGAACCCATGCCTGTAGTTAGGTATAGATTCAGGTGGAAGCTAGGAAGCTTCTCTGTTAGTAGTCGATTTTCACGACGAATTCTACAACCGAGTCAATTTCTTCATCCCTGCCATACTTGACCCTCAAGTCTTCCAAGATAGCCAGTGACTTTTCCCTATCGCTATGCCCGTACGCTTGAGACATAAGCAATCTCGCTGGGAAAAATACATCGCTATTCGGTGGTACCAATTCAAACATGGAAATTGCATTTTCTAATTCGCCACGCATAAGCATCAGATTGCCTACTCCCATTATTGCAGGGGGGAAGTTCAGTTCCAGCTCTAGGGCTGTTATAAAATATTCTAAAGCCTCATCATTTAGGCCGTAAGCGAGGAAGCCAAACCCCGCGCTAGTTATGAGCCCAGGATTTTCAGGATTATTTTCAACTCCTAGAATATAGGTATTCAAAAAGCTTTCAGTATCTCCCAATTGCTGATGGACAGAAGTAAGATTTACATAAGCCCCTGGTCTGTGAGGATCAACATCGATGGCCATTTCAAAATATTGCTGGGCCAAAGGGTAATCTTCCAAGGAGAGGAGGGCATACCCTAAATTATTGGAAATTGTCACAGACAAATTTGGATAGAGGCGTTCTGCAGAGCGCCAAAGAGTTATGTCATCTTGCCAGGTATTTTTATACTGATGAGTGTTAAAAGAGAGTAGACCAGCCAATACGGTGAATCCCAAAAATGCAGGAATACGAAAACGCTGGTTGGCATTGAGCATCTTACTCAGTCCATATGCAGCTAGGATGTAGAACCCAACCATTGTTAGATAGGTGTACCGATCAGCAAATATTTGATCTCCTACTTTAACAATGCCAATTACAGGCGCTAGCGTGATCAGGAAATACCCAACGAAAAGAGTCGCTACTCGTTTTCCTTTTCTAGAATAAATAAGCATTGGCAGTAACGCTAAAGCAAAAACTAGAACAATGGCTAGTTGCCAATAGTCCAGAATGGACATGCTCAGAGTTTCCATCGGATAGAACGGTGACAAATTAATTGGAGCAACTAGAGAAACTACATAGTGTTCTATAGCCGCCACACTAATCGCTAGTCTCTCAAATAGAGTGGGCTGGTCTACCCTGCCTACTTCTTGAGACAGCAAAGTAACAGCGGCTATCAGGACCGCAACCATGTGGTAGTGGAGCTTTTCGATTATGGCTATTCGAAACCTTGCTTTAGTGGCTCCTTCTCCGCTCTTTTCATTCCATCGATCCAGTAGCGTAAAGTCCAGTAATACCAGTACGGCAGGAAGTGTGATTGCCATTGATTTAGACATAATCGCCAGAATAAAGAAGACAAATGGTAGGAGTTTGGTTTTTAGCGACGCGGAGTTCTGCTGACAGATATAAAAGATCAGTGCTAGAAAATAGAAAAGAGCAGACAATAAATCCTTTCTTTCTGCTACCCAAATTACGGATTCCGCTCGATGTGGATGCACACAAAAAAGGATTCCAGACATCAGGCTGGCAATGAAAACCCTGCGATCTGTTAAGTCGCCTAATTTAAAGGAACTTCTATCCCCTTCACGCAATAATAGAGAGAGAACTAGCCCAGATAATAAGAAAACCAGAAAAGAATTTGCCCCATGTAGGACTATGTTGGTGTTTTTGTAGCAGTTGGCGTTCGTTTCGCAGAAATAATACTCGGGGATATAACTTAGCCAAGTCAGCGGATGCCAATTACCAACCCTGGGTTCGGTAAAGAGTGATCGAACGCTATCGAGTGATGGGTTGGTAACCCAGTTATTCTCGGTGATGTACGGCTCATCATCCCAGAGCAGAAGCTTATGAGAATCATTGCCTGAATAGCTGGCCCAGGAAAGAGCCAACATTAGCAGTCCAGCAACTAGAAAAAATTTGTACTTGATGAGGATTGATTGCATATCAGGGAAGTAGGCACATAGCCCGACTGAATGTCAGAAATTCATTCTCACATATTGTGGTAGCGCCAATTAGCATCCTTCACCTCAACAGCCAGCAAAGCGATAGCATATCACGACCCGATCAGTGCGCGTGGGACCTGCATAGCATTTATAGAGGTCGAAATTGCCGGCAGCATGCGCTAGACCGAGCACTCGATGTTATCTAGTCCGGTGCTCGCGCAAAGTCTGCTCTGATAGTCTTTGATGCCCAGTAATAATGCAGTCCGCACCAGCAATTCACCAACACCGTAATCGACATGGCATAACGTAGTGCGTCATCGCCGTAGCTTGGCGTTAGCCAATCACTTACATAGCCGGTGAGCATTGGGCCAAGTCCTAATCCAATTAGGTTAAGCACAAATAGCAATACTGCAGATGCCATTGCTCGCATGCGAATACCCACTAGGAAATGGGTAGAGGCAATACATGGAGCGAGATAAAGGCCTCCAAAGAAGACCGGTATAAAATAAGAGAAAGCAGCTGAATAGCCATCAGGCATAATCAGGAATGTATTCAGTGCGAATGGAATTGCCGCAATAGTGGAGATAAATGGTACCCAGATATACCAAGTCATGTCTCCAGTCTTATTCGACATTCTGTCTGACATCCAGCCACCGAAAAATGTTCCGGCCAAGCCGCCGATGCCGGCAATCATGCCGTAGTACCAGCCAACATCCAGAATAGGCATGCTATGCACGCGGCCCAAAAAAAGCGGCATGAAATTTCCTATACCATAGGTCACGAAGGCATGGAGCGCACAGGCAAAAGACAAATGTCGAAAAGATTTTCTTTCCCAGAGAAAGCCCATGACACTGAAAAAGCCCGGAGGAGCAACGTCTTTTCTCGCCTCAGCCATTCCCCGTGGTGGCTCTTTAATGACGAAGCGCACTAACAAGGCGAGGAAGATACCCGGCATGCCGACCACTATGAAAGCTGTTCGCCAGTCGAAGTATTGCACGAGATAGGCGCCGCCAACGGTTCCTACCAGAATGCCGCCGTATACTCCGAGGGAGTATACCGACAGGGCGGTCGCGCGCTGATTAGCGGGGAAAATATCAGAGACGATAGAGTGAGCAGGGGGTGAGCCACCGGCTTCTCCGATACCTACACCAAAACGGGCGAGAAATAATTGTCCAAAGGAATTTGCGAGACCACAGGCCGCCGTCATCACACTCCATATAGTAGCTGATATGGCTATAACATTTCTTCGATTGCTGATATCTGCCCAGCGAGCTATTGGAATGCCGAGTGTTGTGTAAATAAGCGCGAAGGCCAGCCCGGATAACATGCCGAATTGACCATCTGAAATATTTAAATCTTCGATGATGTACGAAGCGAGTATATTGATTACTTGTCTGTCGACAAAATTAGAAACGTAGACGGCGGTGAGGATGCCGAGAACGAGGTAGCGATAAGCGGGGTTTTTGTAGGCTTCTATGATGGACGCTCGTTCGCTATCCATCTCAGTGTTTTCTGCGTCGCTCACCGGGCTTTCCATTGCAGGATCAGTCGAGCTCATGGCTTTTTCCTTGATTCTTATTGCTATTGTTTTTACCAGATAAGCTCTCTATGAGTCACCCGTCGAACATCTAATCATTTATTCCTGCGACAGTCTATGAATAAGTACCGCGCTTAGTTTGGCTCTTTCAACCAGGGAACTGACTCGGCCCTGCTCTCTATTGGAATGGGCACCGGTACCGGCACTTCCCAATGAGTCGAGAGTAGGCAGGCCGGCTGCTTGGGTGAGGGACCCATCAGTGCCACCTCCGGAATCACCAACCCCAAGATTCTGCCCCAGAAGGCGACCGATGGAGATGGTCTTATCCAGAAGATAGTCAGATTCTTCGGTAGGAATTTTTGGTGGACGATGCAAATTGGTCCAGCTCTCAGTAGAGAGCTCTCCAGAATCGACTGCGTAGCTGAATACATTGCCGAAGATATCCTCGAACTGATCTACTGCATCCAATCCCTGTTGAGGCTCGGGATAACGAAGGTCAACCAGTGCTTCAGCGCAGGGAGCAATCGTGTTTCTGGCTTCACCGCCGCTGACCACGCCAACGTTAACAGTTACTCCAGACTCGTAGTCCGTCATGCGTTCGATTTCGACTATCTTATAAGCCAGTTCTTTGATGGCCGATCTACCAATCTCATGAGCTCCGCCGGCATGGGAAGCTTTGCCGTGTACAACGAAGCGTGCCTGCCCCAAGCCTTTACGCTGCCTAACCAAGCGTTCATTGCCGGAAGATTCATACACCAGACCGTAGTCGTGCTGCGGAGCTTGCTCTTCAAGATATTTTCTTGAGGAAAGCGAGCCCATTTCTTCGTCGCTGTTCAATAGTATTGATAAGTCTTTAGTGTCGAGGGCATCGAATTCATTGAGAGCCTTCAAGGCGTATAGCATAACCACCAGCCCGCCTTTCATATCAGATACACCTGGGCCATACATGGTGTCACCTTCACGGCGAAATTCCTGAAAGGGGCTGTCCGGTGGGAAAACGGTATCCAGATGGCCCATCAAAAGAAGCTTCTTGCCACTTCCTGGACTGCGGGCTAGAACATGATCCGCGACATCAACCGTGTAATCGCTTCCCGGGCAGCTCGGCATGTCTATTTGGTCCCCGGGGAGAGTGGAAATTGAAAATCCTAATTGTCGAAGCTCTCTGCTGAATATTGAAGCCAATTCATTTACACCAGCCTTGTTAAGGCTGCCGGTGTTAATGTTGGTAATGGTTTCGAGCATGGAAAGCATTTCCTCTTCCTGATCGTCCAGCCAATCATTGAATTGACTTTCCTCAGCGCTGATCAGGGGCTCGATGTTTTCCTGTGCAGTGGCTGTGGCAGACAGTGAAGAACCAATAAGAAAGAAAGTGAATGCCAATAGAGTAGAGGGGGTTGCGAATGTTGAGAGTGCAGACCAGACGATGTTGTTATTCTTCATAAGATTAACCAAAAAATCATATTTGAAACCGGACCCCTAATATAAAGACTTCCTGTCACGGGTTCAAAGCAAAGAAGTAGGTATTTGAACGAATTATGGAGTGCCCACGGGTATCAAAGTCTGCTTTGTGTCAGCTGCGGTCATTGGAATGAGCAGACTGCTTCGGCGTCAGAAATATGCGGAATCGAATCAGCTCTCAATTCCAATGACATATTCTCAGAGGTTATGCGTATCCAAATTGATTTGTTTGTTACGTGCCGAGTTATGCACAATAGTTATCTCGCTGGTCTAAATTTGAATAAGTGAAACACGTTCAGTCTGTCGAAAGTTCCTTCGCTAGTTTTCCAGGGCTCGTACTGAAATTCTTTGATCGCACGAAGAGCCGATTCATCAAACACGCCAGCTGGCTCTGAATCCTCAACGGTTGGGTCAAGAACTGCACCTTCGTCAGTCAAGGAAAATCGTAATAACACCCAGCCTCCGATTTTTTCATTCTGAGCCTCAACTGGGTAGCTGGGCGCAGTAGTTGAAACCGGTATCATCTCTTCATTTGCGATCTGGGTGATGGAGGGCCTTCTTTGGAGAGCCCTTGGGATTCGTGATTTTACGGCTGCATCATTCAGAGATATTTCTATGTTTGGAACTTCCATTTCCGCGCTTTCTGACAATTCAAATCGGAATATGTACTCAATGCCGCTTACATCCTTAGCTACGCCATTTTCAATATAGGGATTAAACCGAAATTCTTCAGCCGCCTCGATAGCTGCCTGATCAAACGTAACCATGGGCTGAGAATCGCGGACGTTAATATTGCTTACGCTGCCTTCTGACGAGACATCAAATGAAACCAATACCCATCCTTCCACTTCCCGGATAATTGCTTCGCTTGGATAATCTGGGGCTACATCTGTTATGGGGAAAATCTGGACTTGTTGGTCTTGCGCCCAGGTAAAGGAGGCTAGTAGAAATGGAAATAGTAGGAATAGAGGTCTCATAGTTCTTACTCGTAGGCTATTTATCCTTCTCGGCTATTCGCATGATCATGGGCGAGTCCTTTTGCCTTGATTGTTATGTGTTGACCAAAATATAAATAATACCTTTAACGCAGGCCTGCATTCGATGCTGAATAAATTTCAAGAACGCGTTTGAGTCCCAAAAATATTAGTTCGAATCGTCTTCGAAATGTGCGTCTGGATCCATACCATTGCGAATCTTTTCCATTCGTTCTGCGTGCCTAAAATAGGCTTTTGCACCCCTTAGAGCGAAAAACCCAAATATCGCTACAATTGGAATAAGAACAGATAGTACATCTGCGGTTAGTAGTTGTGATAGCCAGTCCATAATAAGCACCTTCAAAAAAACCAGATGACAAATGGGTCATCCACCTAATGAGAAATTAATTTCTTAACTAGTTCAATGAGAACTATTTTCTGGTTTCAATTATATCTGTGAAATTCTCTATGCGTCGTCATCTTCGGCTAGTTGTTGGTCAATTTCAAAAAAGTACGGCAGTAAATCGACTATGTTTGGCCTGGTAGAGTTTTTGAGTCTATGCTCGTCCATCGTCTCAGTGAGATTGCTTGCCAATATTATTTTGTATTGTTGCCACCAAACTTCTCCTCCTGGAGATCTTATGAGCATGGAGAAATAATTGATCCATGGCGCAAGTTGGTTGTATTCAATATTGTTGTGTTGATGTTGTTGAATCATGTTTTCGATAAACAACGCATATTGGCTCATTATGTAATTGAAAAGACGTTGATCGTTCAACTCTAAATTCGCGAAATCACTCAGCCCATCGGCAAATACTCGAATATTCTCTGGGTGCTCAATAAATGAATTTCTTTCAAGCTGTCGCCACTCGGCCAGAATGGCGTCGAATGTGGCAGCCATAGTAGCCATTGAACTTTGACGGATTTGTACTCCAAGAAAAATTAGCGTCGCAATCACGCCAAATGCTCCTGCGATCTCGACAACTGCGCCTATAGCTTCCCAATTCATGTGAGATTCCTGGTTAGAAAACTTAACGCTCTAAGCGCTTCCTTTTTGATTTTTTTGATATGTTTCGTTAGCACATTATTCCCAGATCGTATTGAGTAGGGCAAGAAATACATTGGCTCCAAAAATTAGTATTGCTAGAAACCCAAAAACGAATAGGCTGGACGAATAGGGTAGAAAAATTCCTAGACCGCTCAGAAGAACCGCCGCTTGAAGAATTGTGGCAAGCGCCAGTATAGGGTATGACGCTTTTGGAAATTGTATTTTGTATCCTTGTTTTCTTGATACAGTCATCCAATAGGCTAGCAGCCCTAACGCCAAAATACTGTATAGGGTCATTGGAAAACCCCATATTACAGCAGGTGAATCGGACCACTCTGACAAAGCTGGAGGCATTAAGGAAGTGACAATCATTCCGAAAGATAGGACGACAAGAAAGACTATTCGAGTTTTCTGATCATCTCTCCAGGCTTGACCTTCGCGTTGAGAAAAAGCGGCTACAAGGCCGGAGAACCCTGCTAGACCTATAGAAATTTCAGCTATTGCAAAAAGTACGCTTTGAGTGTCCATGCTATTCTCGCAATTAGGTTCAGATCAAAAATCAGTCACATAACGCCCTTAACAAAGAGAGCGCGTAGCGCCTCTTCATGATTTGTTTGTTATGTGTCGGTCGATGCCCAACTGTCGCATATTCATTCTGAGCATTGAATGGCTTTGTTAGGTGAGTGACCTATAAAAGCCAAAATTTTCCAATCTTCCGAAACCTTTGAGAATAAATATGTGCCAGCAAAGTTCTCGAGTAGAGTGCTACCATCCGATCTTTTGTAATCTGCAATAGTGCTCAATAACGCGGAATTTTGGTTCATTACACATATGCTTAGTTGCTTAGTTTCGATGTGGTCAAAACCGTCAGCTTCAAAGAATTTGCCTATAGCTCCAATTGCGCTTTCCACATCTGTCTCAGTTGACCATAACTCAACTTGCCTACCATTGATTGAATAGCTCGGAGGGGAGTAAATTTCATTCGCCACTCTATCTGGCCGACTATCTTCTTGAAAAGACACATATTGGTCATAGGCCAATGCTACTTCTTCTTTGATGATATCTTCAGCGGACTGCTGTGCAAAACTCGATATGCTAAAGGCTGATAATATAATACCTGCAATTACACAACTTGGCTTCAAAGAGCGATACATAGTTTTTTCCTAAGAGCACAGTATTCGAACATTAGTATTGTGCCCGAAGTGTCGAGACACATAACATATTTATATGTAGCCAGCGCGGTATTTTCCTCCGCTTGACCCCAAGTGTACTCGCCAAGTCTTTCTTTTCAACCAAATAGTTTAGAAAGCCTCTTTGGTTAAAAAAATTGGTGAATAGAGAGCCTGATCAGCCTCTGATAAACAGCAATTAGTATATATGAGGCCATTCTGGATTTAGGGGATTTATTGAAGATGAAGAATAAGGTGTGCTGAAAAGAGTGCAGTAAAAGAGTGTTGTTGTTCCGTCAGAGGAGTATTGAAACTGGTAGGGATTGAGCGGGTGCTTAGTTGGCTCGCCGACCGCTGCGAAATTCCATTTCCTCGGTTTGGCCTGCGGCATTCGTGTAACGACCTGGGCCCTCTCTCTGGCCGCGCATCCAGGGACCGACGTAACGATCACCGTTGGCGAAATAGTAAGTGCCCTGGCCATGGATCTGGTCATTCTGGAAACCACCGTCGAAGCGATTGCCGTTGACGAAGGTGAATTCTCCTCGTCCGTCCATCTTGTCGTTCTGCCACTGGCCTACGTATTTGTCTCCGTTAGCCCATTGTTTGGTGCCTCGGCCATGTTGCTTACCGTCACGCCATTGCCCTTCATATCGATTGTTATTGGTCCAATAGAAAGTTCCCTGACCCGTACGCTGGTTATTTTGAAACTGACCCTCGTAGCGATTGCCATCGGCCCAGTGAAAATTGCCTCGAGTACGTTCGCCGGCTCGCCACTGACCTTCGTAACGATCTCCATTATCGAAGTAGTAGTTGCCCTGACCTTCAAATTGATCCTGTTGCCAATTACCTTCGTAACGATCTCCGCTTAGAAAGTAAAAAGTGCCGCGGCCACTCTTGCGATCACTCTGATAATTGCCTTCATAGCGTTCACCGTTGGCCCGATAGAGCGTGCCACGACCGTTGCGTTGCCCACTTCGGAACTGGCCTTCAAATCGATCACCATTGGAAAAGTAGTAGGTGCCGCGGCCATTCTTCTGATCGGCAGCAAACTGGCCTACATAGCGGTCCCCGTTTTTCAGAGTCAGTGTGCCTGTGCCCTGAAAAGAATTGTTTACACATTGGCCTTCATAGCTGTCGCCGTCAGTCCAGCGATACAGGCCACTGCCGCTTTCGCAGCTACCACGAATCCAACCGTTTTCGGCAGCTGTGGCTTGGCCAAAGGAGAGTAGCGCGATGCAAAGGGATGCGGTGTAGAATGAACAGCTGAGGATGGCTTTCTTCATAGTAACTGTGTCTGACTCAGTAGTTGCTCGGTGAGAGCTCAATGATTGAGAGCATTCAAGTAAATCGATTCTATCCTAATCAAGGTTTCGTCATAGGAACCATGTCGCAAATTCTGACCTTTCTAACGAAATAATCTGAAATCGGGTCGACTGGAACCGGGGCTAAAACTGTCCGAGAAGAGTACGCGTTTGCCTATTAGCCATCCATCATCGGTCTTTTCCCAGTAATTTCGATAGATTCCGCCTCCGCTAATAAATGCAGCTCGGTCTTGGGCCCTTTGATGAGTTATTAGCGCCATATTCTCTGTGACGGCATTTTCCTCAGTAAGTTCCAGAAAAACCAGTGCGGAGAAGTGATGCCTGGTCTGTCGGTCAGCCAACCGCCCCTGATGGGACTGTCTTGCATATTCGCCTATAGCAGCTCGACCTTCCACTCGGGAGCCTTCAACGAAAGAGCCTGCAAGCCATCTTTCCATGATGCCGTCTTCGGTAAATAGCTCGGTAAATCCTGTTGAATCCTTGCCGTCCCAGCGATAGGAGTATTGAGCCAGCTGTTCGCCTATAGCTAGTTTATTGATGATGTCAGACTCAATATCAGCAAGGCTATTATTGCTAAACGCGATCAGCAGCAAAGCAAAGAGAAGATTGCATGGAGCCTGTGAAGATTTCAATATTGTCATAGTCGCCTAGATTATCAGAGCTCGCTTCAACGGAATACTTTCAGCTTGTCAGTTATCTGTCAAAAATCGTGTCCGGTTACGCTGTAAACCAGAATTCAATTTCAGCAGTGTCTTCAGCGAATTCGGCAGCATGTTCTTTATCTGCAGCCACGTGATACCACTCTCCCATTGAAATAATCTGAGTCTCGCCGTCCATGGTGAGCTTTAACTCACCTTTGGTGATTACTCCGACGTTTTCGGTGTCGTGGCGGTGGGGCTCAATGCTGGTACCGGCGGGGTAGGTGGCGAACAATACATCACAATTGCGAGCCTCCAATTTGTAGGCTTCGAAGCGATCACTGAATTCGGGCAGATTTCGTATTAACTCGGGATAGTATCGATCCAGTGCCATTTAATTCTCTCTTTTCATCTCAAGGTGAATGTAATAAAGAAGCAGCAAAACAAGCTTTAAGTCTAAGTGATATCCCTGATATTAGTAAGGAATGACTAGGTTTCCGAGGATTCTAGTTTGCCTTCCGCAGTCTCTGTATGTGCTGTGAATATCCAGTGTTCTCCTGAAATGCCGCAGATTAGGCCTTCACCGTAGAATCACATCGGAATTTCAGGCAATTTTAGGTAGTATTGGCAGTCTGTGTGTTTGATTTGAAAGAAAAAGCTGACTATCTAGATCAGTTGAAGCAGTAAGAAATCTTATAAATACTAATAACAGCTAAATATAATCAGGTTTACCTTGGCGGGTGAATCCTTGAGGAGCAAGACTAATGGCTATAGGCGCAATAATTAATCTCATACTCTTTGGAGCTCTTCTGAGCCTGTTGTATCAATTCAGCAAGAATGAAGTGATGCCATTATCTCGCCGCGTATTTATTGGTCTGGTTGGGGGCACAGTATTCGGGTTCTATCTACAATTTGTATTCGCCGGAAATGATGCAGTCATGGCAGATACTCTGGAATGGACTAATGTCGTCGCCAATTCCTATGTAGGTTTGCTGCGCATGATCATCATGCCTCTGATTCTAATCACCATGATCGCCGCAGTACTCAAGGTCGAAGAAATTAAATCCCTTGGCAAGATCGGCGGCACTGTCGTCGGCTTGCTGATCTTCACAACTGTAATTGCTGCCTTAATTGGTATTTTGATGGCTACAGTTTTTAGTCTCGACGCTGGAGACCTGGTGGGTGGTGCCAGAGAATTGGCAAGAGCGGAAGCGCTGGAAGCGAGGCAGGGCAGTGTAGCCGATCTCAGTCTTGCTGAGTTGCTGGTGAGCTTCATTCCTACTAATATTTTCTCTGATCTATCCGGTGCCAGAAGCATGTCTATTATTGGCGTGGTGGTTTTCGGATTGATCTTCGGCATAGCCGCTCTTCTGGTCAGCGAAGAGGATGCTGCCCATGGTCAACGCATCAGAGATTTCGTGGACACTACTCAGGCAGTAATCATGCGTCTGGTGAAGATAGTCATGAGTCTGACTCCTTATGGGGTTCTGGCTTTGATGACTCGAGTAATTGCTACCTCTGATGGTTCAGCGATACTTAACCTCATTGGTTTTGTGATTGCCTCCTATATTGCGATTGCGCTCATGTTCGCCGTCCATGCTCTGCTGATAATCATGTTAGGCATGAATATCAAAACCTATTTTCAGAAAGTGTGGCCGGTGCTGACATTTGCCTTCGTTACCAGAAGCTCCGCTGCCACCATACCGCTTACTATTCGTGCGCAGATTGAAGAGCTTAATGTGCCTGCACCAATCGCAAATATCGCCGCATCGTTCGGCGCCACAATTGGCCAGAATGGCTGTGCTGGAATTTACCCAGCCATGTTGGTAATGATGGTTGCGCCGACCATGGGTGTGGATGTGGATTTCAACTTCATTCTTAGTCTGCTGCTTATTATCGCTATCGGTTCTTTCGGAATCGCTGGAGTTGGCGGCGGCGCTACCAATGCTGCGCTAGTTGTACTTCCCGCTATGGGGTTTCCCGTCACCATTGCCGCTCTGTTAATATCTATTGAGCCATTAATTGATATGGCCCGAACAGCGCTGAATGTTAATGGTGCAATAACCACCGGAATGCTGACCAGCCGCTTTCTTGGCGAAGATGCCAAAGTGCCGGAAGCTCCTGTGGTGGAAACAGAATTTCAGGAAGGTTAGAGAACAGAAAACCAATAGACATTAGATTGTTCGAATTGATGTATTAAATGAATGAGGAAAACGAGACCATGAGTAAGATTAAAAAACCAGTTATCGTAATATCAATGGTAGTTGCAATAGTTGCCGCTTTAAGTGTGGCAGCCATAGCTAACGCGGCTGAGATTGTTCGCACAGGCGAAGGCAGAAACTTCTACAACAATATTATGATTCCGGCGGGTGCTGAGACCCTTTACCTGAGTGGTTCTGGCGCAAGTCAGCAAGCAGATGGCACCTGGGGTGATATGAGGCAACAGACAATCGATACATTCAGCTCATTCCAGGAGACGCTTGAATCTCAGGGCTGGTCTCTAGAGGATATCGTTCAGGTTCGTGTGTTTGCGGTAGCTGGTGCTGACGGAGAGTTGGACTTTGCTGGTTTCAACAGTGGCTACCAGGAATTCTTTGGTTCCGATATAAATGCAATGAAGCCGGTTCGTTCTTTCGTACAGATAGCAGGTTTGGTTGTGCCAGGCTGGTTGCTTGAAATCGAGATACGCGCAGCGAGAATGCCTGACTAGTTACGCGCAAAAACCATTTACAAAAAAGGGTTGCCGTGGAGATAAACATCTCGGCAACCCTTTTTTTTTGTGCCTGGCAGTTGAGGCCAAACAGTTAAAGCAGTTTAGAGTTCCGGCATGCTGCCTATTCGAGCAAACACTTCAGCTACAATCTGCAGATCGATCAGGAACTGATCGACGGTCTTGAACTCATTTGCATTGTGGCCCGTATACTTTAGATCAGGCATCGCAAGTCCGAACTGCACCCCGTTAGGAAGGTTATGAATTGAAGTGCCTCCCGCTGATGAGCCAAACTCTCGCGGCATTTCCAATGTCTCAGTTGCTATGTCCAGCAAAGCGTTGACCCAGGCACCTTCCGGATTGCGATACATCGGTGCGCCGGCGTTATAGCTGAATGACACATCAATATTTGAAGTATCAACCCAGATGTCGAGCTTGTCAGTGATTTCTGCTATCAGCTGATTTGGCTCTCTGCCTACAGGTAATCGAAGATTCACCGCCAAGCGCATCTGCTCCTGGTCAAGGCTAATGAAAGTTAAAGCAGTTGTAAGTGGGCCCATGAATTCATCGGCGTAGGCTATATCCAGAGAATTTCCAAGATAGTCCAAGCCCCAATTCATGGAAGCATACTGGGCAGCGTCGGTAATGTGATTGCTTTGAAAAATACCTTCTTCTTTTAAGTTGTGAAGAAAATCCAGCATTCGAGATACCGGGTTTATGCCGGTCTCAGGCTCGGAAGAATGTGCTGAGATACCGACGACTGTTAATACAACGGCATCGTTTTCAGCTACGGCTTCTATGTTGAAGTTGTCACCGTTACTCGCTTTGTATAGGGCGCCATATTCATTCAATTGAGAAACCAGTTGATTCGACTGGCTAGTTTGAATTCGAACTACAGATGCAGCTGGTATCTGGTTGGTAGCGAGACCACCCGAGATGCTAAGAATTTCTGCGCCTTCCCCCGAGCTTGCGCGAACCGGGAATTGCGCCATTACCGTACCGTAACCTTTCTCGGCAATAACCACTGGATAGCTTCCGTCCAGTGCGATGTTGTATTCCGGAACAGGGTTGTTCTGAAAATAATAGGGTATAGCCGTCGATGAAGTTTCTTCAGTGGTATCTACCAAGAGCCTAAGGGTTCTTGCTAGTGAAAGCCCTTCTTCCTGAATAACCTTCATCGCATAGAGTGATGCCACGATACCATTCTTATCATCTTCGGCTCCGCGGCCATACAGTCGATTCCCAATCAGATTGAGTTCAAATGGGTCGAGTTGAGTACCGTCAGGCAATATCCACAAGTCAGGATTTACCGGCACTATATCGGCATGGGCATGAAAGCCTACTAATTCTTCACTACTACCTTCCAGAGTGATTTCATAAACACGATCATCAACGTTGCGGAAGCTAAGTCCAAAGTCACCGGCAATACGTCCAAGGACTTCGGCGAACAGGCGAAATTTAGGGTTCTCGTGTTGTTCTACTCCCTCAACCTGAGAAGTGTCGATTGCAACCAACTGCGACAATGTTCCAAGCGCTTCTGGGCCATACTTGAGGCGCGTATAGACTCCGAGCAAGCGATATAGTGTTGTACTCTGCTCAGCATTCAGTGAATCACCAGCAGTATATGCCTGGGCGACTCCTTGCGTGGTTGAGCTTCCGGCACCTGAGCCTGTTAGCTGTTCAAGAAAGTCTGTAAAAGTCTCGAAACTGGACCGGCCGAGAGCGCCATATAGTTGGTTAATTTCTTGTCTGTCGAGATTGGCCGCTGCGGTTGAACTCAAGCCAAGTAAAATCGAAAGAGCAAACACAAATGAAGAGAATTTCTTAAGGTAGAACATATCAGGGTTCCTGGAGTCGTGAATCCGTCAATGATAATCGATTTTTGGCTTAGGGGCTCCAATTCAATCCGGAATCAGTAATTTCATGCCATTTGGATGTTGGGTTCTGCAGCTTTCGGAGAATTGGGCGCGAAGCGGTCGTGGCCTTGAATAGCGGTCGTGGACTTGAACCAGGATAAACTTTATTCTCCTTAGTATTGATGGGAGGCTTTGGAGAACTTATGTTTATCCGCATACCTAAAATGCTCAATGAAGAAAATTTAAAGCTAGCGGATGAAATGATTGCCACCGGGTCATTTAATGATGGCTCGGCATCCACTGGAGCTCCGACCCAATCAGTTAAAAAGAATTTGCAGCTTGATCTTGTAGATCACCCTCAGAAAGAAAATTTTCTGCGCATGTGGAGTGATATTTAAGTTCAGCGCTCGCCATAATTAAATAAAGCATCAACAGCCAGGTTCAAGCTATGAAACATAAACTGCTATCACTGCTATTCATTTCCCTTCTCTGTTCTTCGAGTAATGGGGCGTCGAGTAATGGGTCTTCGAATAGTGCGCAGTCTGAATTTAATGTTTTCGAGGCAAGCATTCAGGAAATCCAAACAGCACTTGAACAGGGCAGGGTGAGTTCCGTTGATTTGGTTCAGCAATATTTGCAGCGTATCGATGCCTATGACAAAAGTGGTCCGGCACTCAATGCCATTATCCGCATAAATTCTCAGGCCATGAAACAAGCCAGGATGCTCGACGAGGAACGCAGCCAGATCGGCCCTCGCGGTTTGCTCCACGGTATACCGATTATTCTCAAAGACAACTACAACACAGTGGATATGCCCACCACCGGAGGTTCGGTTGCTCTCGCAGGGTTTATTCCCAGTAGTAATGCCAGTCAGGTAGATAAGTTACTGCGTGCCGGGGCGATCGTTCTGGCAAAGAGTAATCTTCATGAATATGCCTATGGCATAACAAGCATTAGCTCGATTCTCGGTCAGACACGGAACCCCTACGACACGCGGCGAGTGCCTGGAGGTTCCAGTGGGGGAACCGGCGCAGCTATTGCGGCGAGCTTCGCTGCTGTTGGCATGGGCTCCGATACCTGCGGCTCAATTCGCATTCCCTCAGCGTTTAATAATTTGATAGGTCTACGTCCCAGCAAGGGAGTGTCCAGCATTTATGGAGTGATGCCCTTATCCCATACTCAAGACGTCGCTGGCCCTTTGGCGCGCAGTGTGGAAGACCTGGCAATTGTGCTGGATGCAGTTGCAGGCTATGACGCTCGAGATGAAGCTACCGAGATTATGCAAAATATTTCACCGCTGAATTTCCTCGACAATTTGGACTCTAGCGAACTTGAAGGTCTTCGCCTGGGTAAACTCGAGAGTTATTTTGACAGGGCTTCCGCGCCTAGCCGCCGCGTCATTGAAGAGGCTTTGGATTGGTACGAGCAACAAGGTGTTGAAATTGTTGAAGTGGAGATTCCTGAGCTGGGAAGCTTGATAGCAGCGTCAGCTCTTATCGGCCATGAGTTCCAAATAGATTTGAATCAGTATCTTGCTCTCTTCCTCAGTGAAGAGGTCTTGAACTTGAATGACATCGTGGACCTTGGTTTGTATCACGAGGCAGTGGCAGGCGCTCTGGGAAGAAGCCGTAGCTCAGTGTTTAATGAAGATGCCTACCGAACAGCGGTGGCGGCGCGAGGCGATCTGAGACTAGCCATCGAACAGGTATTCGCCGATCAAGATCTCGACGCAATTGTCTATCCACCCATCGCGGAGACTCCGGTATTTACCGGTGAGAATCAGCCGGGGAATAACTGCAGCATTAGCGCAAACTCGGGTCTTCCGGCATTGTCTCTGCCAGCGGGATTCACCGACAATGGATTGCCCGTGGGCATGGAATTGCTTGGCAAGTTCCTTCAGGACCCGCAGTTGCTGTCTATTGCGGCTCCCTACGAGTTGGCGGCGAGCACTCGCAAAGCGCCATCATCAACCCCCTCGTTGATCGACGGTTTGCCACCGGAGGCAGACAACTTTCAAGCAAATTTCCAGCAAGGTGGAGTCTCAGTGCGAGGGCAGTTCAGCTTTGATGTGCTTAGCAATTTATTCGAATACGAAATTGAAGCTACCGCTCAGAACACGGCAGAGATTTATGCACTTACCTTGCTGATTGATGATGAAAGCTTCGAACTAACCGACCCAATAGTGCTGAACCTAATGGGCCCGGATAGTCAAAATGGCTCTGGCTCCTATTTTATGAGTCCTCAGTTTCGTCAGGCATTTTCAGAAGGGAGGATCTATCTGAAGGTATTTGCCGAAACATTTCCAGCGTCTGGTATAAGCCAGATTCTGCGTTGATAGCCCCCTAAATTGGATTGCTTAATCAAATGGCTTAATCTAAGCTGCTCGATCAGGCTCTGATTCTAATAATAACTAATAGCTCGACAGAGAGGACGATGGACATGGCTCGCTCCCTTTTTATAAGAACAAACATAAGAACAAACCAAATCAAAAAATTGAAAGAACAAGGAACGATTGGTTTTTTACAAGCTTCCTTGGCTTCCATTTGCTTGGCGCTTTTCTTAATGCCACAAGCAGCCTCTGCCCAGACAGAGTTGGATTTCAATTATTTCAAAAATGAAGTTCAGCCAATTTTTCTCGCCAAGAGAGAAGGCAATGTGCGTTGTGTTCAGTGTCACAACCGCACCAGCAATCTACGATTGCAGCCTCTGGAAGACGGGCAAATGTTCTGGACTGATGAACAATCCAGATCGAATTTTGAATCGGCGAGTCAGTTAGTTTTGCCCGGTGAAGATCCATTGATGAGTCGGTTTCTTACCCACCCTTTGTCAGTCGATGCGGGGGGCGATCCTTTCCATGGCGGAGGGAAGCATTTCCACAGTCAATTTGATCCAGAATGGCAAATCATGGCTGATTGGGTTGCAGGTGCGACAGAGCGTCGAACGCCCAGCGGCACAGTTATCAGAATCGTCCAAACTAATGCAGCGGGTGATAACTCTACTATCATTGATCCAGTAACCAATGAAGTTGTTGGTCAAATCACCGACATTGAAATCCCACATGGCGTCGTCGGCTCGCCGGACGGTTCGCAAATATATATTACCAATGAGGCAATGCACTCTCTGGATATTGTCGATTCGAGAACCTTAAGAGTTAAACGCCGTATTCATGTTAGTGGCCGACCCAATAATGTGTCAGTGACCAGCGATGGACGAAAGGTCTATGTAGCTATAATGGAAATGCCGGGCGCTATCGATGTAATCGACGTGGAGAAAATGGAGAATGTGAAAACCATTGCCACCGAAGGTGCTATTCATAATGTATACGTAACTCCGGACAGCCGTTATGCGGTTGGGGGCTCCGTTCATACCAGTTTTATTAGTGTCATCGATACGGCAACAGACGAGTTGGCATGGACTCTTGAAATGAGTTCTGGAGTTCGCCCAATGACTTTTAACACCAACCCCGATGGCTCAACCAAAAACATATTCGTTCAGCTCTCAGGTTTCCATGGATTCGCTGTTGTGGATTTCGATAAGCGCGAGGAAGTAACAAGAGTTGAGCATCCAGCCGTTCCTGGCGAAGAGGCTCATTTCGATGGCTTGCAGGGCGCTCCGGCTCATGGTCTTGGAGTATCACCAGACGGCAAGACCTTATGGTCCACCAGTAAGGTTTACAGTCATGCCTATATCCATTCATTGCCGGACTTGAAAGAGATAGGTCGGGTATTTGTTGGTCAGCATCCTGAATGGGTAACCTTTACCCCCGATGGCAGCAGAGCCTATATCGGTGCAGCAGGGGATCATGTCACCTACTCGGTAGACACAGCAACTATGAAAACCATTGCACGAATTCCGGTAGGTCAGGTGCCAAAGCGTCTTGCTACTGTACAGATGGCAGTGGACTAGCTCGTTAAGTGCTGTTTAGGAGGTCGGTCTTAGGGAATGATTACAGTTGAAGTAATGCTGTAGTCACCGACTTCGCCATTGCTGAAACTGGTTACGCCGATCCAGTATGTTCCTTGCTGCAGAGTTTGTTCCAGTCGGGAATCGGAATTTCCATCAGTGACATCATCATTTTGCAGGAATATATTTCCTAGTACATTTCCAGGTAAGACATCCACTAACATCAGATGCGTATCAAACTCAGAAGACCTCAGGTCGATGCGTAGATTAGTTGGATTGATCACATCGAATTGATAGAGATCGATAAACTTGCCTTCGAATACAAAATCCACCTGACTCAAGCCGCCGCTGATATTCGGGTTGGGATTTATTTCCACGTCAAGACCAAAACCGGATGGCACTTTCGCAAAAGTATTTTCCTGTCCGCTAGAGCTTGAATCTAGAGAGACAGAGTAGCTACCTTCCTCGTTATCACTGCCGCTGCTCACACCTATCCAGTAAGTACCAGCTTGAATATCTGCAGTCACTCGAGCATTGGTGCCGCTACCTGAATTGTCATCGGTGAATAGCCAGTCTGCCAGTATGTCCTGAGTGGATGAAATTCGTGCCAGATATAGGAATGGATTTAACTCACTGGAGTCGAGTTGAATATCTACTTCACTGTCGTTTTCGAAAGTGTACTGATAGAGATCCAGAAATTTATTGTCGAATTTTGCATCGCTACTACTGAGGTTGCCGGAGAAGTTCAGTGAATTACTGGGTCCGCTGAGGCTTGAATTCTGCGGCAGAATGACATCGATACCATGAACCGTACTCTGACTCGATTCGCTACCATAAATAAAGTTGGCACCGTTGATGTCATCCTGTTGGAGAATATCGAAGTCCGTTACCAGTGCTTGCATGATAGCGACTTCGTCTTCTTCATGATTCAAACCCAGGGCATGCCCCAATTCATGAAGAGCAACTCTCTGAAAATCGATAGTGTTGTCAAAGCGTAGAGGGCCGGTGTAAACATCCCAAGGCTCAGCTTCATTGAAGACGATGTCGGCATCGCTAATGAAAAAGCCGCCTGTACATTCAGTATTGATGCAAACACCTGCGGTTAAGGTTACTGCCAATACATTCTCGTTAAACTCGGTTCCGCATATCGTCGAAGTAAAATCGATTCCTGTTATGTCATCCCCGAATAGATCATTTCCGCGGTCGTTACACGGATCGATGTAATCGTCTACGGCGAAAAATTGAAATGCAGTTGCATCGGACCAACTATCCATAGCTCGAGTGAAGGCAGACTTCCACGATTCTCCTGATGGAGAATTTCCAGAGATACCTACATGAAAAGTAGCAGATCCTGATTCCCAGAAATTTTCTGAAATCTCATAGGATTGAGCCATTGGTGCTATCAATAGAAAGAGGAATAGAAATGCGAATGGAAGAGTACGGGACAAGAATCAGCGCTCAATTATGCCGAGTATTTGGGCCTTGAATTGCGGAACGCTTAGAGCGCGATCAATTCGGATTGGGTTTGAGTCAGTTGAAACCCCGGCGGCAACGTCACTGTCTCCTTCGATAATACCCTGAGGTTTTTTTATGGCAGAAGGGATGGCTGCTACCGATTGTACTTGAGTTACTGGCTTGTCATCCGCGGTGGAGATGCGGCGATCACCATTATCGTCGACGATGACGAAGTGACCCTGAGACCAGCCAATCAGTGGATTAATTAAGTCTCGGCTGACAGATTCCACGAAATAGATTCCCTGCTCACCGTCTTCGGGAATTCTGAGCCCGCTTACCTGTACCACCTGGCCGTTAAATGCCCCGCCCATGAATTTGAGCTCGATGCTGTCCGCATCATAATCGCCTTTGAGAACATCATTGATGGCAAAGGTGACATAAGTGCTGATGATACCGCTGCCACTTTCCTGTCTGGTTTCTCTGAAGACTACCTCGCCCTCGAAAATAAATTCGGCATCAAGGGCGACTTGATCGATGTCCATCCCGAGGATTGTTGTGGCGTTGCTGGCCTGGAAGGCGAGCAAGAGGCAACAAAAAATGCAAAGTTGTTTCATGGATAATCCTTCGAAATGCAGTTCATAGCATCTCTTTGAGCATGCGGATAAGTATAAGTCAGCTCCATATACAAGGACAGGGAAGAGCGGCTTATTCTTTCAATACTGTTACTTCGAACACTCTTGCTGCTACTTCGAGCACTCGAACTGTTACCTCCAACACTATTTTTGCTGCTTAAAAACCTTTTCTTTCATTACTGATTCTTCCAATACCAAGAACGTGCAACTACCCAATCGGATGACAAGCTTTGCTGAGGTCGAGCGATATTAGCCTTATATCACTAGTTAGCTTCAATCAGGCTGGTATCAAGGGCTTGGCGGTAGTATTCTTATTTCACGATAAGGCTCATTAATTACAGAAAAATAATAAGATGCAGTCAAGCAATTTTGCCAATATAGTCTCTGGCGCTCTCATAGCCTTGGTTAATATCTCAGTTGCGATATCCGTAGCTGCGCTGTTATTTGCCCAGACTGACAGCAGGCTAATGGTGCCTGGTATTGCCATTTTGTTAATCGGTACTTTCGTTACCGGTTTGGGCGGTTCTCTCTTTAGTGATCACAAAGCGGTAATCTGTTCCCCGCGTAATGGTCTGGTTCCGTTATTTGCAGTTATGGTCACCAGCATCTACGCGAGTTTTGGTAACCAGTATTCCATAGGCGCCGAAACAACGATCATCGTTGCCATCATGGTCACCACCATGATCACCGGCCTGTTTCTCCTGCTGCTAGGTCGAATGAAAATGGGCAATCTGGTTCGCTACATTCCCTATCCAGTGACCGGCGGCTTTTTCGCGGGAATCGGTTATATTTTCATTCAAGGTGGGTTAACTGTAGCTAGTGGTCAGGAATTTAGTTTAGCCGCTATTCGTTCTCCCGAGTTTATTCAGCTGATTACTCCGGCAGTAGTGCTGGCGCTATGCCTCATCATAGGCAAGATGTTTCGTGATAATCGCCTGTCCGTGCCGGGCATCCTCTTGCTGTCCATCATGATCTTTTACGGAACTCTCGCGCTCGGTGGAATCAGTAGAGAAGAGGCGGCACTGCAAGGCTTACTTCCTTCCATAGAAACTACCGGTTCCCTTATACCGGTTCTGAATCTTGATTTATTGTCGGAAGTGAAATGGATAGCTATTTCGCAACAGCTCGGCGGCATTCTGGTGGTGGCATTGCTCAGTGCCATGATGCTGTTACTTGATGTATCTGGAATTGAGCTGATTTCTCGTAAAGATCTTGATCCTGACCATGAACTGGAAGTTATGGGCATGACCAATATGGCGAACAGCATGGTAGGTGGATTTCCCGGTGTTCATGATGTCTCCGATACGGCGTTAGTGGACCGTCTCGGTGGTAAAGATAGACTGACGGGGTTTGTCTACGCGGCTTTTGTAGGGGCAGCTATACTCGCCGGTGCCGAGTTTATGGAAATCGTGCCGACCTTCCTCCTCGGAGGTTTGCTTATCTATCTCGGTTTGGAATTTCTGATCGATTGGTTGTGGAAAGCCCGAGATGAACTTCCTATGTCCGATTACGTCGTAGTCGTTCTTATCCTGATTGTAATTATTTTCTCCGATATTTTACAGGGAGTTACTTTCGGGTTTTTCGTGGCGATTATTCTATTCGTGATTAACTATTCAAAATTGAGTGTGATCAAGATCGAAACAAATGGCAGCGACCATGCCAGCAATGTTGATCGAGACCTTGAAACCCGCGAGCTTCTCAACAAGGAAGGCAATCGTGTACTTATCTTGATTTTGCAAGGGTTTATTTTCTTCGGCACAGCCGACAAATTAATATCGGCTATTCGTGACAAAATTAAAAACGGTGAAGGTGAGCAATTCGATTTCCTCGTTCTCGACTTTCACCATGTTAGTCAGCTGGACACATCAGCAATCGTTACATTTTCCAAGTTGGCTCAGCTGAGTGAGAGAGAAGGTTTTCATGTGGCAATTTCGGGCGCAGATGAAAAGTCTATTAAGCAGTTGGTCAAGCACGGCTTCTTTACTTTTGGAAGTCAGAAAATTGAAAGAAACTATAAGGAGCAACTTGATACCGCTATGGATTGGGCTGAGAGAAGAATACTTTCCGATCTGAATTTGAATTCTGAAGATCAGGATTTAGGCCTGTCCGAGGTGTTAAGCCGAATAGCCTATGAAGAGGCTGATGTAAAACTACTGTCTGACTTCTTTGTGGTTGAGAAGCGGGCAGCCGGAGACTATCTGTTCAAGGAAGGGGATAAGGGTGAGTCTCTATACTTCGTAGGTTCAGGCACTGTGATTGTGGTACTCAAAGTGCCGAATCAGAAGGAAAGAATTCTGCGCAAATACAAGGCTGGTGCGATTCTCGGTGAGATGGCTATTTACACTGGAGACAGCCGTACGGCTAGCGTCAGGATTGAAAAGGATGCGCAATTGTTCCGGCTGGATAAAGAAAAACTGGAAGAGATGTCCAGAAGATTTCCGGCGTCTACATCAGCCCTGCATACTTATATCGTCCGCGTTCTGGCTGAACGTCTTGGTAGAGCGAACCGAAATTTGAGTAGATACATTTAGAATCTGCTGCCAAAATATTTCTTCGGTACTTTTTCTTAGATTCAGTTTCCGATCGGCTTCCCAAAAAACGTACTCAGAAAAATAAAGATGGCTGATCTGCAGCTTATTCAGCAACCAGTAAAAGAACTACTGGGGTCATTTCGCTCCGCTTGAACCAGTCTCCATCGATGCGAAGCACCGTGTCGCCAGCATCGTTGAGCCGCAGTCTGCCGAAAAAATCCACCCCGATATCAGGCAGCCTCATTTCCAGATTGAGACCCCTAAGAGTTAAAGTTTTCACTGGCATCCCGTACACGCCCTCATTACGGTTAGTAAGAGTAGCGGTGTACTCGCCATCTTCAACCACGAATGTAAACGCTATCTTCATGGCATCGGTACCGATGGCAGTACTTCCTTCCCAGGTGCCGACTAGTGTTGGCCTATTTGTTTGAGCCAGAGTTGTGCCAGCACTCAAAGAGACCAGAGTTAGGATCAGAAAATAGAAAGGCAGAGATAAAGAGAGGGAAATTATTTTTTTCATGGAATGATGGTATTTCACAGTGCATGACTTGTGCAAGCCAAACTAGCTAGTCTTTTGATATTAGCCAGGCTTGATGAATTTTTTTGCTGCGCTGAAAGTCCTTATCGAGGCTGGCGTGTGTGTAGTCTTTAATGAGCAGCTTTCCCAGCTCTTCTGTGTCCATCTTGAAGTTACGTTTGTTTGTGGAAAAAATGAGTAGGCCATCCTTGTTGAGCTTGTTGACAGCATTTTTTATTAGAGAAACATGATCTCTCTGGATATCCAATACATTGTCGGTACGTTTGGAGTTCGAAAAAGTGGGAGGGTCGAGAAAGATGAGATCGAATTTGTCTCCGTTGTTTTCTAGATATTCAATGCAATCGCCACGCTTCAGCTTATGGCTCTGACCGCCAATGCCATTGAGACTGTAATTACGCCGGGCCCAATCAAGATAGGTATTAGACAGGTCGATGCTAAGACTCGACTCGGCACCTCCTAGTGCAGCGTGCACGCTCGCCGTTGCCGTGTAACAGAACAGATTGAGGAAGCTTTTGCCTTTGGCATTCTCAAAAATGAATTTCCGAATGGGTCGGTGGTCAAGAAATAAACCGGTGTCGAGATAGTCGTGGAGATTGATCCACAATTCGGCTGAACCTTCTCTGACTTTGAAAAAATCCTGACTTCTGTCCTGAACTTGATATTGCTGTTTACCTTTCTGCCGTTCGCGGGTTTTTAGAATTATGGATTCAGCAGGGATCTCAAGTACATGTTGCACCGCATTCTTCGCCTGGTGTCTGCGAGTTTCTACTTTCTCCTGAGGAATAGATGAAGGCGCCTGATACTCGGCCATGTGTACCTGCTCGCCATAGAGATCAATGGCGAAAGCATATTCGGGCAAGTCAGCGTCATACAGGCGATAACAGCTAATTCCTTGCTGTCGAGCCCATTTGCCGATGGTTTTAAGATTTTTTTGCAAGCGATTAGCAAGCATTTGGGTGGGGGCGTCCAGTTCCAAAATATTCCCTTCGTTTCTAGACTCAGCCATGAATTAGTATCGCCAGATATTTGCTTGCAGTGTCTATCGTGGCAGAATGCTTGTAAGAACACTTCTGCACTTTGAATTAAAAACGAGAATTGTACATATGGAACAAGAACTAGCACAAGTCACGGAACTCTATAATTTGATCGCGGCTTACTTGGTCACCTATAGCTTCCAGATATTCGGCGCAATAGTCATCATGATTATAGGCAACTTTCTCGCACGTCGCATGGGGAATGTGGTTCAAGGGATGGCGGAGAAGAAGGGTCTGGATATAACTCTCAGCCGATTTTTTGGCAGCTGTACACGCATCAGTATTATATCTGCAGCCGTAATTATTGTCTTACCCAAGCTAGGAGTTCAAGTTACGCCGTTTGTCGCGGCCATCGGTGCTGTCGGTCTCGGCGCGGGTTTAGCCGTTCAGGGGCTACTGTCTAACTACAGTGCAGGCCTTAGTATCATATTCACTAGAATCTTTGTCGTCGGTGACACTATTCGGGTACAGGGTGTTTTCGGTGTTGTGAAGGAAGTTCATCTGGGCTTTACCACGCTGACTAACGAAGATGGCGAGCTGATAACGATACCTAATAAGCATATTGTCGGCGAGATAATTCACAATTCCCAAAGTGATACGGTTTTAGAATTGGCTATTGGCATCGCCTATGGCAGTGACCCGGAAGCGGCAATCGCTGTCATAAAATCGAGCCTTTCGGAATTAGATGGACTCAGTAGCGAGAGAGAGGTTCAGGTCGGTATCGATGGTTTCGGTGATAGTTCAATTGATCTAAGTATTCGAGCGTGGGCAAAGACTGAGCAATATTTTGATATGCGATATCAAGCGAATATGCTTATTCACAAGGCACTCAAAGATAGTGCAATCGAAATACCATTTCCGCAGCGGGAAGTTAGAATGTTGCAGTGAGGGTTGGCAGGGAAGTTACGAATAGAGACTTATCGATTTTCCGATAAGTCTCTTAATCGATAGAACTTCTAATCCATAGAACCTGGATCACTATAAGTCTTCGCTTTCCTCAGACTCTTCATATGTCGGTAGTCGATAGAGATACACGGTAACAGACAATCCAATTACGCCAAGCATTACACAGAGAATTTCTCGATCCACAAGCCAGCAGGAAAAGCCCAGGCTAAACCAGAGCATCGCGACGGCTCGCAATTTTATACGTCGTGGAATTCCCCTCCCTGATTCAAAATTCTCAATGATAGGCCCGAAATAGCGGTTCGATATCAGCCAGGCGTGTAGTCGTTCCGATGAGCGGGCGAAACAAAAAGCCGACAACAGCACCAGCGGTACAGTTGGCAATAGCGGAAGGAATGCCCCAATTACTCCCAGAAGAAGAGAAAGAATTCCGGCCGTGATCAATAAGCCGTGTTTGATTCGCGTAATCATGAATTGGCGATGCCTGTACTCTCTCCCTAGCCCTATATATCCAGTATGGTTTATCTAGACAAAGCAGCTAATTGAAAAGGCTCAGATCGATGATGTCCGCCATCGCTTTATAACCCGCATCATTGGGGTGTAGGTTGTCCTGTGTAAAAGAGGGCAGGATGCGGGCTGGATTGCTCGGATCCTGAACTGCCTTTTCGAAATCGATAACGCCATCGAATTCTCCGCTGTTGCGGATAAAGTCATTCACTTGCTGTCTCTCTATTTCACCCGCTGCTGTGAAGTATGCGGCGCCTTCAAAAGGTGTGAGTGTGGCACCGAAAACTTTTATACCGTTGGCATGGGCTCGCGCAATAATTTGACGGTAACCGGCGATGATCTCACCTGCGGAGACCGGGTCTCCTCCACCCATGGATGACATTCCTATGTCGTTGATGCCTTCCATCAACACCATATGGCTTACATCACTGAGTGCCAGTACATCTCGCTCAAAGCGCGCTTGTAGATTCTGGCCGAACAGGGTATTGCCCTCAGTGGTTACCTGATTGCCGCTGATACCCGCATTGACGATTGCAAATTTATTGTCTGGAAATTCGGAATACAGTCGGCGGGCAAAATGATTTGGCCATCTATTGTTGGTGCTGGCGGTAGATCCCCAGCCATCGGTTATTGAATCGCCCACGGTTGCAAAGGCACTAATAGATTCCTCGGCAATAACGTCGATAGCTGTGAGTAGAGCCCAGGCGGGCGTTTCCGTATCCACCGGCAAGTCTCTACTTGAGGCGTGATTGCCCGCCGTAGATATATAGTTGTTCTGGTTTGATAGAGCGTGAGCCGTGAGAAAGCCAGTGTCTTGTGGCAGATAAATGCTAACGGCCAAGTTACTTAATTCGGGTACTGCAAACTCCAATGGGTCGCTCAGGACGGTGGCTCCGCGAGCAATAGTAGTTTCGCTCATGCCTGCAAACAGAACTTCTTTTACACTACTGGCAACAATCGAGCTGCCTTCGCTATGGAGAGCAACGCTCACGGCACCGATTTCCATTGGGCCGTCACCGTGGTAGTTGGAAAGGCGCAGGCGAATACTGTCACCACCTATACTGGTGTGGGTCACCAGACGGATTGTTTGATCTTGCAGGTTTGCCCCGTCGCTATCGGCTTCTGGAAGAGTGCTGGGGCTGGTTGCCCAAGTGGTGACCCAGCGAGGGTCACTGTGATCCTGAGCCAGACCGGCATTGTTGAACATGGCCAGACACAATAGAAGACTAAGAGTTCTGTAGTTGATCAATTTGTGATTTATTCTCATTTGTATTGGTTCCATGATGATTCTTAAGGTATTCGTTTTAATAATTCAAATAGCAGTCCAACTGATAGCTCAGTTTATACTTCAGCAAACCATCAGAGTAAATCGGAATTTCTCCGCGCCACATACAAGCTGGTAGAATGGGTGAAAACATCTGCTCGTCAGATCAAGAAGAAAGAATCAGGAATTATTATGGAATATCTACCCGCTATTGAAATGGAATGGCCGAAAGACCTTGAAGTTAATGCCTCTGTTATCTGGTTACATGGCCTCGGAGCCGATGGCAATGACTTCGCGCCTATCGTCCCCCAGTTGGACCTGCCGCAAGATTTTGCTACTCGATTTATCTTCCCCCACGCGCCTTCAATTCCAGTGAGTATCAATAATGGCTATGTCATGCCTGCCTGGTATGACATTAAGCAGATGGATGTAGATCGCCATGTGGATGATGAGCAGTTAAGACTATCAGCATCCCGAGTTCATGACCTGATCAACAGAGAGATTGAAAGAGGAGTGGATAGTAGCCGCATTATTGTGGCCGGATTTTCCCAGGGTGGAGCAGTCGCCTATGAGGCAGGATTAAGCTTTCCTAAGCCTTTGGCAGGAATCATGTCCTTATCCAGTTATTTCGCCACCGCTGAAACTGTACAGATCAATCCTGTTCATCAGAGCATTCCAATTTTGATTTGCCACGGAAGCCATGACCCCGTGGTTAATGAGTCTCTTGGCCAAAAGAGCTTGGAAACCTTGCAGAGTAGGGGCTTTGAACCCGAGTACCACAGTTACCCCATGGAGCACTCAGTATGCCCTGCTGAGGTAGTAGATATCGCCGCCTGGTTCAGTAAAACCCTCAGTTAATATCCGTCCTGGATAGCAGTATGTAAGAAAGTGTTGACCTTAGAGTAGACTCTAAGCTTATACTTTGGACTATTGAATGAACAGAGTCGAATGGGCAGAACCCTCTTTGGCTCAATCAGGACAGTAATCCATGCTCAAAATTAGCGAACTAGCAGCAAAGACCGGCCTCACAGCCCACACCCTCAGGTTCTATGAGAAGAATGGCTTGATTAGCGCCAGCAATCGAAGTCCAGCCGGCTACCGCTACTACACTGAGTCTGATGTGCGTCGAGCGGAATTCGTTAAAACGGCTCGCAATATCGGTTTTTCTCTAGACGATATCAGTCAGCTCCTCTCAATCAGAGTAGATAAGACTAGCCACAGTTGTCAGGAAGTCACAGACATTACCCGACACAAGCTGGACGAAGTTAATGAAAAGATAAAAGAGCTTCAGTCCATGCAGCAGACCCTGAATATATTGTTGGACAGTTGCTGCGGTGGTCCTGAACTCGCCACCCAATGTTCAATTATGGAAGCCCTCGATGAAGGGGAAGTAAGAAATCAGCGAAACAAACACAAGAAACTAGAGAAACAGAAGTAAGTTCAGAGCCGGAGTAAAAAACGATGAATCTTTTAGGTATTTTTTGGAATTTGTTAATCGAGAGTGCGCCATGGTTGTTAGTGGGCTATTTGCTTGCCGGCATTATCAAGCAGGTTATTCCCAGTGAGTGGGTGCACAAGCAATTGGCGGAACCTGGTTTTCTTTCAATAGTGAAAGGTGCCTTCATAGGAGCTCCTCTGCCCTTGTGTTCTTGCGGAGTAATCCCCACTGCATTAGCAGTGCGAAAGGCAGGGGCTTCGAAGGGTGCCACTTCTGCCTTTTTAGTAGCAACACCAGAGACCGGAGTAGATTCAATTTCCTTTTCCTATGCAGTGCTGGGTCCTATCTTTGCAATCGCCAGGCCTATAGGCGCTCTCACAAGCGCAATTCTCGCAGGTGTGTTGGTTAATAGTTTCGACAAAGAAGAAAATGAAGTTGAAGAGACTGAGAGCTGCAGTAGTTGCTGTTCAAGTAAGAAAGAATCTGCAACAAGTGACGTGGCAGGAGAAGAGCCTGGCCTTGGAGAAAAACTAATAAGCGCTGTGAAATACGGATACGGCAAGATGATTTCCGATACGGCAAAGTGGCTGGTAATAGGCCTGACGGCAGCTACGGTTATTACGGCAGTGGTTCCTCAATCATTTTTCCTTCAGTGGGGTGATGGTGTAGTGGCGATGTTGGTGATGGTGGTTGTAGGTTTGCCAATGTATATATGCGCAACAGCTTCTACTCCGGTTGCAGCCGGTCTTCTATTCGCTGGAATTTCCCCGGGTGCCGCACTGGTCTTCATGCTCACTGGTCCAGCTACCAATATAGCCACAATGGGCGTAATAAAAGAGCAGCTAGGAACAAAATCTCTCTTGGCTTATCTGACAGGTGTTGTCGCAACGGCGGTAGCCTGTGGTCTGATACTCAATCAGCTATACGCGGCATTCGAATGGCCGCTGCAGCTGTCGATGATGGAACCTGGCGAGAGCCCAGCCTTATGGCGTCAGCTGGCTGCCGTACTTCTGGCGGGTCTGATTGCGAGAGTGTGGGTACAGCCGCTGTTTGCTCGAAAGCCGGAGATGGTGGAGGCATAGTGAAGTCCGTGACGATTGCCAATCATTCAAAATAACAGCGTCTGTAGAGCCGGCGAAGTAGTAATAGTTGTATGGAGTCAGAATAGTGAAACGCATAAGCTTTTATCTATTGAATTTTTTTCTTCTTCAATCCGTCGCCGTTGAATTGATGGCTGACATTGATGAATCTGATGTTCTTCAAGCGATGGCCAAGCCTGGACGATTGTTAGCAGATATCAATAGAGACAATCGAAGCCGACCCGAAGCTATTATCCCGCTACTGAACCTGGAACTAGGAGACAGTGTTGTAGATATTTTTGCGGGTGGCGGATACTACAGTGAGCTGCTCGCCAGCGTTGTTGGAGATCAGGGCGAAGTATTCCTTCATAATTCCCCGGGATTTGAATCTTGGGGAAGAAATGGACTCTATGATCGATTCGCATCAGACCGCAATCCCGGCAAGATCACTCGTCACACCCAAAGCGGCATCAATCTCAGTCTCAACTCAGAATCTCTAGATGGTGCGTTGATAGTCATGGCCATTCATGACCTTTACGTAATTCCCAAGCGCTATAACGGTGAGGAATATGTTGCAGTTGGGAACTCAGCAAATACTGGCTACTTCCTAGATCAAGTATTCGCTTCATTGAAGCCCGGTGGCCGGTTTGTCATTGTCGACCATCAAGGTAATCCAGAATCCAGTATTGAAGTCATCACTGATTTGCATCGTATCGATGAGACCTTTGTCAGATCTGAAGTTGAGTCTCATGGATTTGTTTTTGTAGATAGTAGCAATGCACTAAGGACTGAAAGTGATGACCGAGACAGAATTGTTTTTGATGAGGATATTCAGGGAAAAACAGATAGATTTGTTATCGCCTTTGAGAAGCCAATAAACTAACCCTGTTTGCTATGCTATTTCGATTAGGAGAGAACGTTTGCCGTTCCCTCAAAACACTACAATACGGTCACTTTGACGATCCAATGCTTTGACCCTATAGGATGGCGTTACAGACTATAAACTCCCTTCAGGAATTTTAAATCCAGTAGCTTCAATTTCGCCCGCGGTCATTTCAAACATGGTTACATTTACACTTATTTCAGTGAGTGGTTCATCACTGTCATCAGTCTCAACTTTTACCATGGCATCAATTAAATCCATTCCTTTAATGACATGACCATAAATCATGTAGTCTCCATCTAGTCTTGCTAAGCCATCTTTATTCTGGACTATGTAGAACTGGCAAGTCGCTGAGAGTTTACCGGGATTACCATCCCTTCCTGCACCAAAAGCGCCATAAATATGCTTGTAACCAGCGTCAAATTCAGGTTCCAGCAAGTGTACAGAATAAGCAAATCCCTCTGGTACATCAGGACAACCTCCTTGTGCCACAAAATCATCTATGACACGGTTGAACGAATAAGTATCCCAATAACCCGATTCTGCTAATTCAATGAAAGCTGCCTTATGCTTTGGCGTATCATCATATAACCAGACCAGCAAATCTCCCATAGGTGTCTTAATTTCACCTACCTGATAAGTCTTTTCAGGCGTACAAGAAGTAAAGCCAATCAGAAGGCATAGGGACATCAAGGTAAAATATTTCATATCAGTTTTTTCAAGCCTCAAAGTTCTCAATTTCCAATTCTCATGAAATCAGATTTCTAGCAAGTTAAATAGTATCATTTTCTGAAGTTAGACCTGTGTAATGGGCAAATATCGAATATGTATAGCTAGTCCTTTAGGGCTTATTGGCACGGATATACCCTCCCTCCTATGTCCTGTTTTGGCCGTGAGAAGACCTTTCAGTCAGGAATAAGTTAATAGCAACTAATATGTTAGCTATAGACCCAAAGCATGGGTTTGAGCAAATTGGGAAATCAAGCAAACCTAATTTCTTCACGCTCAAATAGCAGATATCCAAGATCTGCACTTAACGTGACAAAGTCATTGCTATTGGTGGTTGTCCTTGGTATCTATGTAGCCTTGCATTAGTGGGTATTGGAAAATTAAAAAAAGGGGTTTCTCCCTATGAGCCGACTTTTACACACACTGTTTATACCATTCATTCTTATTGGCTTAACCACCACCGAGGTTTCTGCTCAGGAGCCCGATTCTTCAGACGCGGAAAACACAGCCTCAACGCCAAGACCGATTGAAGAAATTACTGTCGTTGGTCAGAAGTCTCTAGCCCGTTTGCGTCTTCGCATCTACGAAAAAGAGGCAGAAATTTACGATTTCTTTAACGCCAATAATAGTTCTCCCCGCTTGGACATCATTTGCACCAAGCGTAGACCTACAGGAACTCACTTTCTGAAAAGGGAATGCGAACCCCGGTTTCTGAAACAAATGCGAGTGGAAAAAACTCGAGATGGCAGACAGGGAATTGGAACAGGGTACAACCAACGTGATCTGGTTGAGTGGTCAGCACAAGACTATGAAAAGCTACAAAACGAAATGCTCGAGCTGATGGCCGCGAACGAAGAGTTTGCTCGTAACTTGGCTGACCTTGCTGATCTGTCTGAGAACTACGAGTCACATCGTAAAGCAATGTTCGGATCTCAGTAGTAGGGGTCTTTAATGCCCGCTATCGCTCGAAAGCAGCCTGTTGATTCAACTTTGCTAATTGCCCCGTTCAATAAGCAACGCTTTCACAGACCTTTTGGTTCTTCCCTAGGTGGCGCCTATCTTTTAACTGTAGAGTCCTCATAGGATTCAATACGATGATCCTTGTTCAGGAGATAGATACAGTCAGCGAGTTTGGGGACAGTTTCAAGGCTGTGTCGAGTTAATCGTTCAAAATGCTGAATAAAATCCCGTAGATCTTTCTCACCCATGATGGCTTTGCCTTCTTTGCCAGCTAATCGTTGTTTTTCAGCGAGTTTGTGCTCCTGCTTCTGGCGCCACTGATAAACTTGCTCAAAATCAGGTGCCTTTAGCATAAGAAGGTAGTCCAATTGATCGAACAGGAGTTGATAGTCACCAGCGAGCTCTTTATTCACGTATCGACGCCATATCCCGTCATCATCTCTATCTGCTTCCAGAGTATTTATGGGCTCCACTATCTGAGATTCCGATTGTGCCTGTGTGCCTATGAACCAGCCCTCCAAAATTATCAATCGGGGGCGACTGTTTACTCTGATCCATTCTGATTTTTCTCGCGGTTCATCTTCAGCCTTATCAAATTGTGGGAGTAGGATTTCTTGATCACCGCTGTGAGATTTGAGCTTATCAATGGTTGCCAGTGCGAGGGCCGTGTCATGGGTTCCCGGAACACCTCTAGAGCGCAAAAGGGGGTGCACCGATTCAGCCAGGCTCTTCCGTTCACTCACAGGCAAATAGAAATCATCGATGGAGAGTGCGACTGTGTCCAAGCCCTCAGCACCGAGGACGCTGGCCAGCAATTGGGAAAGGGTAGACTTGCCCGTACCCTGAGCGCCGTTGATTCCAAGTAGTAAGGTTCTATCTTTTTCCGCAGAAATTCGCTCCTTCAGCTTTTCAGCGAGGGGAAGAAACCAGCGCTCAGCATCTGCTCCATAAGCCTCTGGCAGAGCCTGCTCAGCAACAAATTCGTCAATAAGCTGTTGATACTTTGTGTGTAAGTCGGACATATTCAGCTGCGCAAAAAAGCAATAATTATATTTACCAATTCAACCACTAATGTGCCCGTTAGGACAGTGTCTTATGAACAAACCCGTGTTAGGATTCTCGTAGATTTCTGCTTATTTTAGATTCCGCATCAGTACGTTTCAGAAGAGCAAGATCCGAAAGAGTTATCCTCTGCACAAGTGTTACGAGAATTCTGCATGCGATTGGCTGTACTTAGTAATGGGCTTTCCATTGTGCTTTCCTTTGCGCTTTCGCAGAATTACTGAAAGCAGATAATTTTCAACATCAAAGCATGGGCCTGAGGACGCTTCCTCAGGGCATAGAAAGATATTCTAATGACATCATCACTGTTACCAGAACGACCCTTGGTTATTTCTCCGACCCTGGCTTCCACCATTGGGCTGGAAGAAGCTGTCATGCTGCAGGTGCTCGCCGAATTGATCGATCATCGGCCTGCCTGTCGACTGTCAGTGCGACCAGATCTAGTCTTTGCCAGTTTCAGTGATAATGACCTCCAGCAAGCGTTTCCGTTTTGGGCAGTTATCGATATCAAAAGAGTGCAGGCAAATTTGCAGAGTCTTGGTCTGATAGCGGTAGAGCTTGATACCAAGGCCGAGCGAAGCATACTGCTGGCCATCGATGAGGCCAGACCAAGCGCTGAAGCTGAGGCGCCGCAACCGGCGGCCATGCCTCAGATACCTCCAAGATCGAAAGCTGTCACTGGTTCAGCTACTCTGATTGAACCAGGTTGGCAGCCGGATCAGAACTGGGTGAAGCAATGCCTTCAGCAGAACATCCCCGAACCATTTGTTCACGGTTTGGTAGGCGAGTTCGTAGCCTATTGGCGTGACCGAGGTCAGGCTCGATTTTCCTGGGGTAATGCTTTTTATAAACATGTAATTAAGGAATGGCGAAAGGAACAAAGTCGCAAGGGTGCCTGGGAGAAATCGAGCACCATGTCTCCACAGTGGGTCCCCAGTGAAGATGCAGTCGGGATTTTGATAAATGCTGGTATCAACCCGAGCTTTATCGAAGACGCTATTCCGGAATTTATACTCTACTGGCGCGAGAGAGGCATAGTTGCTGGAGCATGGAATACAAAATTTATTGAACACATACGCAGGCAATGGGGAAAGTTCAGCGCAGCTTTTGGCTTGGATGATACGCCAAAGGTTATTCCTGCTAATTGGCAACCAAGTGCTGAATGTTATGAAATATTTCAACTGGCAGAGATCGATGAAGACTATGCCCGTAGCAAGATTCCTGAATTCCTTATGTACTGGACTGATACCCAGCAGGTGAAATCTTCCTGGAATACAGTATTCTTACAATTTATTAAGCAAGACTGGGCGAGAAAGCTCAAACAACTGGAAACGGCAGATTTAAGTCATGGAGAAAATCAAACCCTTGTTGGATCAGGTCAGCAAAGAATTGAAGAAAAGTTCAAGCGCATCGCTGACAGATCCTGGGCAGAATAAAGCAGAACAAAATTTAGATTCCGCTGCTGTTAATGAGTCGGACTCCGATTATTCCAAGAGTGCTGGAATGGATCGTGTGGACGCTATAAACCAGATTTTTGCCGAGTTTGAATTTGCCTATCACAACCAGTTTCACAAGGCTTTTGCCGACCCCGATAGTCTGGTGATCGCCAAGAAATACTGGTTAAGCAGTCTGGAAAATTATTCACCCCAGCAAATAGTTCACGCCGCAAAACACATTATCCGAAGCAATGACTATCTACCCTCCATAGCCGCTATAGTAACGGCTTGCGAGAGCGGGCTGGACCTATTCGGTTTGCCGTCAGCGAGGCAGGCCTATATTGAAGCCTGTTCGGCTAACTCTCCACGGAATCAGTATCCATGGAGTCATCAGGCGGTTTATCGGGCAGGGCAGGCGACTGGTTGGTTTCTTCTTAGCAGTGAGCCGGAGTCACGGTCGTTCCCGCTTTTTGAATATCACTATTCGCTGATCTGTAAGAAAGTAATGAAAGGTGAAAAATTGGATACCGAGCAGCCGACACCCATTACTCAGAAGATTGAAGAGCCGCTGGAACCTGAAGAATTGCACCGACGCATCGCCAAGATGCGTAAAGAACTTGGCCTGTAGTTAATATTAGTTAAAACCCAGAATAGAACCTAAGTTAGATCCTGGGTTGGAAACTGTCCTGAGTATAGAAAAGGCCGCTCGAGAGCGTGACGCCGCATTTGGCAGCAAGCGCCGGCCTGGTTAGCTGTTCAGCTTCTTATACTTTATCCGCGTAGGTTCCGCACCATCACCCAGACGCTTCTTGCGCTCTGCTTCATAGTCAGTGTAATTGCCTTCGTGCCAGACCACCTGACTATCACCTTCGAAGGCGAGGATGTGAGTACAGATACGATCAAGAAACCAGCGATCGTGTGATACCACGATTGCGCAGCCAGGAAACGTCAACAGGCCTTCCTCTAGAGCCCTTAATGTTTCCACATCAAGATCGTTGGTGGGTTCATCCAGTAACAACACATTGCCGCCGCGCTTGAGCAGCTTGGCCATATGTAGTCGGTTACGTTCGCCGCCGGAAAGGTCTTTCACAAATTTTTGTTGATCGCCGCCCTTAAAATTGAAGCGGCTTGCATAGGCGCGGGACTGAACTTCAGTCCTGCCGATTTGTATTACATCCTGACCGTCGGAAATTTCCTGCCATACTGTGTTTTCACCGTTTAGCTCATCACGGCTTTGGTCAACGTAGGCCAGGTTTACAGTTTCACCAAGTTCGATTGAGCCGCTATCGGGTTTCTCATCACCAACCAACATACGCAGGAATGTAGTCTTACCCGCGCCGTTGCCGCCAATAATGCCGACGATGCTGCCCTTGGGAACAGAAAAACTCAGATCATCAATCAGGTTCTTGTCGCCAAAGCCCTTGCACAGGTGATTGACCTCGAGCACCTTGTCACCCAGTCGTTGACCCGGTGGTATATAGAGCTCCTGAGTCTCATTGCGTTTCTGAAAATCTTGGGAGTTAAGTTCTTCGAAGCGGGCGATACGCGCCTTGCTTTTCGATTGCCGCCCCTTGGGGTTGGCGCGAACCCATTCCAGTTCAGATCGGATGGTTTTCTCGTGAGCCGACTGTTGTTTGGCTTCCACTTCCAGACGAGCTTCCTTTGTTTCCAGCCAGGTGCTGTAGTTTCCCTCATAGGGAATGCCATGACCGCGGTCTAATTCGAGAATCCAGCCTGCGGCATTGTCGAGGAAATAACGGTCGTGGGTTATGGCAACCACGGTGCCAGGATAGTCCTGAAGAAAGCGCTCCATCCAGGCAACACTTTCTGCATCCAGATGGTTAGTGGGTTCGTCCAGCAGCAGCATGTCTGGTTTGGACAGCAGTAGACGACAAAGGGCTACTCGCCGCTTCTCACCACCAGATAACTTGGCTACCTCAGCGTCCCAGGGTGGTAATCTCAAGGCATCGGCGGCCCGCTCCAGAATACGCTCTACTTCCCAGCCTTCCACCGCATCGATCTTGGTTTGAAGATCTCCCTGTTTCTCCAATAGCTCGGTCATTTCCTCATCGCTCATAGGCTCGGCGAATCGGTCACTTATGGCATTGAACTCATCCACCAGAGAGATGATGTGTTGTATTCCTTGCTGCACGTTTCCTTTAACGTCCAGCGACTCATCCAACTCTGGCTCCTGGGGCAGATATCCGATATTGATATCAGATTGAGCTCTGGCCTCGCCATTAAATTCCTTATCCACACCAGCCATGATTCTCAGCAGAGTGGACTTGCCTGAGCCGTTAAGGCCGAGGACGCCAATCTTGGCTCCGGGGAAGAAAGACAGTGAGATATCTTTCAGGATTTCTTTTTTCGGCGGAACAACCTTTCCGACTTGATGCATGGTGTAAACAAACTGGGCCATTCTCTATTCCTGGGCTCTTATTCTGCGAGCGCGCTATCTATGAGGGCTCTCTATATGCCCTCTATTTCTGAATTCTTTGTCTCAGAGTATTCAATCGCTGAGTACTCTTTATGTAATCCCATTCTATATGAGCTTCAGGGAGCCCGGGCCTGGGATCAGATTTGAGATGAATCTGTGGGGCTTGTTTTGGAGTTCTACTAGCTATCTCAGCTCCCGCAAACCCCGTCGCTCCGTGAAGGCAGGATTAAATCACGAGCTGCCGAGCTTTGCACTTCTCACCCCTCTTTTCATCCCGTAGCTATAGCCTGATTTTCGGTAAAAATCACCCGGGATCGCTGAGAATATTGATGCCGAATCCGGAGTCATCATGTAGAATAGCGCCTTCGTAAAATCCCCCGTTTTGCATCGGTTTGACGGTTCAGTTTCGTGGGATTACATGCAGACCTTTTAACCCGAATAAAGCCCCGGAGCAGCAGATGTTTAAGACCGATACCAGTCTTTCGGAATACGATCCAGAGATTAGCGCGGCTATCGAAGCGGAAAGAACTCGCCAGGAAGAACACATTGAATTAATAGCCTCAGAAAACCATACCAGTCCACTGGTCATGGAGGCACAGGGTTCTGTTCTTACTAACAAATATGCCGAAGGTTATCCCGGTAAGCGCTATTACGGCGGCTGTGAGCATGTTGATGTTATTGAAGAGCTGGCTATCGCTCGGGTAAAAGAATTGTTTGGTGCAGATTATGCCAATGTGCAGCCCCATTCGGGCTCTCAGGCCAATGCAGCGGTGTATATGGCCCTGATGAAGCCTGGTGAGACAGTGCTTGGCATGAGCTTGGCAGACGGTGGTCACTTGACTCACGGTGCCAGTGTTAGCTTTTCCGGGCGCATCTATAATGCGGTTCAATACGGTCTCAACAACGAGACTGGTGAAATCGATTACGACCAGGTTAATGCCCTGGCGCAGGAACATAAGCCAAAGATGATCATGGCTGGCTTCTCTGCCTATTCCAGAGTGGTAGACTGGCAGAAATTTCGAGATATCGCCGACAGCGTTGGCGCGTACTTTGTCGTAGACATGGCCCACGTTGCCGGATTGATCGCTGCTGGTGTATATCCCAGCCCGGTAAACATAGCCGATGTCACAACTTCAACCACCCACAAGACTCTTAGAGGTCCTCGAGGTGGTGTGATTCTGGCAAGGGCAAATCCTGAGATTGAGAAGAAACTGAATTTTGCCGTGTTTCCTGAGAGTCAGGGCGGCCCCTTGATGCATGTGATTGCAGCCAAGGCTGTTTGCTTCAAGGAAGCAATGAGCGAAGAATTTAAGGTTTATCAGCAGCAGGTTTTAAACAATGCCAGAGTAATGGCTAAGGGTTTTATCGACCGCGGCTACGATGTGGTTTCCAGTGGAACCGATGATCACCTGTTTCTGCTTAGCCTGGTTAAGCAGGACATTACAGGTAAAGACGCTGATGCAGCCCTGGGAAGAGCCAATATAACAGTTAACAAAAATGCGGTTCCCAATGATCCTAAGCCTCCGTTCGTCACCAGCGGATTAAGAATAGGATCGCCAGCAGTTACGACTCGCGGATTCAAGGAAGCGGAATCGGCAGACCTGACATCATGGATGTGCGATATTCTTGATGATATAGATAATGAAAATGTGATCGCAGAAGTGAAGCAGAAAGTTGTTGAGCTTTGCGGAAGATTCCCGGTTTATCAGTAAGCTCTTTTATTGAAGACCGCTTGAAACTAACTTAGTAGAACGAAAGGTTTTATATGCATTGTCCTTTTTGTGGTGCCATCGACACCAAGGTAATTGATTCCAGGCTGGTTACGGAAGGAAATCACGTACGCCGCCGCCGTGAATGTATTACCTGTGAAGAAAGATTCACTACTTATGAATCTGCCGAGTTGGTTATGCCAAGGATTATTAAGGCCGGCGGAATTCGTGAGCCCTTCAATGAAGATAAGCTAATGGCTGGACTCACCAAGGCTTTGGAAAAGAGACCTGTCAGTATTGAAAAGGTTGAAGAAGCCATTACTCGAATCAAAGCGAATATCAGATCCACTGGCGAGAGGGAGATCCAATCCCGTGACGTTGGCGAGCAGGTCATGAAGGAATTGCGCGACCTGGACGAGGTGGCCTTCGTTCGCTTCGCGTCAGTCTATCGCAGTTTCAAAGATCTCGAAGAATTCCGAGCTGAAATTGACCGTCTCTCTAAAGACAATTCCAAATAAGTTAAGCTTCAGCTTTTCCTGATTTTAAAGCGCCTGTTTTTAAGGTGGCTATTTTAAAGCGCTTACATTTAAAAAGGTCATGCGCTGGCTAAAGCCGGTCGTTTCATAGACGATCGGCTTATTCATAAACGATCGGCCTAGTCTAAACATGAAATCTCTTCCTAACAACGAACTTGGGGCTGACCAGCGCGACTGGCCAGCCTATATGCAACAAGCCCTGGATCTGGCTGCATCTGTAATTAGTGCTGTACCTAATCCGCGGGTAGGTTGTGTTTTGTTTGCAGAAAACAAAGTTGTTGGAGAAGGTTGGCATAAGGCTGCTGGGCAGGATCACGCAGAAGTGATGGCTCTAAAGCAGGCGGGTGATAAGGCAAAGTCGAGTACGGCATTTGTTAGCCTTGAGCCTTGCGCTCATACCGGTCGCACTGGGCCTTGCTGCGACGCGCTTATTGAAGCAGGCATTTCGACAGTAGTTATTGCCAGCGTAGATCCTAATTCCAAAGTGGCGGGTAAGGGCATAGAGCGAATGGAAGCTTCCGGTATCGAAGTTTTTCAGCTTACGGACTTCGATCAGTTAGCAAAAAAAATAAACCCCGGATACTTCAAGCGAATTGCAAAGGGGCTGCCATATGTCCGTTGTAAAATGGCAATGAGTCTTGATGGCCGAACTGCTCTTGCCAACGGCGAAAGTAAATGGATTACTTCGGCTGAAGCGCGCAGCGATGTGCAGAAACTTCGAGCAGCTAGCAGTGCTGTCGTAACAGGCATAGGTACTGTTCTCGAAGACGACCCATCGATGGCAGTAAGAAAGGGCGAACTCGGATTTAGTGAGGAAGAGCTTGAAAGAAATTCAGCGGCGCTGTCTGTGCAGCCCCTCCGAGTGATTGTGGATTCTCGTCTGCGTACACCTGACGCCGCCAGAATATTTGAAGCGGAAGGAAACGTAATTGTATTTGCTCAGGACCAAGACGGTTCCGAAAAAAACCTTGCAGAGAATGTGGAAATAGTAAAAACAGGTAAGGGCCAGCAAGGGCTTGATCTTAGATTTGTGCTAGAATGTCTGGCTTCCGATTATTCCTGCTCCGAAGTGCTGGTGGAAGCCGGTTCAGAATTAAGTGGCTCGTTTATACGCGAAGGTTTGGTGGATGAACTTGTTATCTACATTGCTCCCAAAATTTTAGGAAGTGATGCTAAAGGATTGCTGGATATATCAGGTCTTGAATCTCTGTCGGAAAGTTTGAATTTTGAAATTCTTGATGTCGAAGCAATAGGATCAGATATTAGGGTGAGGGCAATACCCCGCAATTAGCAGCTTTATAAGCAAGGCCTAGCTCAGAAAAATTTTGGCAATAACTGATTTGCAAACAAGACGAAGCACAAAATATGTTTACCGGTATTATCGAAGCCACTGGAAAAATTAAGAGCCTGCAACAGATTAAGTCTGAATGGCGGTTATGTGTAGATGTTGGAAAGCTCGTACTCGACGACGTTAAACTCGGAGACAGTATTGCGGTAAACGGTTGCTGTTTAACCGTAGTTGAAATGGACTCGAATAGTTTCAGTGCAGACGTTTCCAACGAGACAATGGATTGCACAACCCTGGGTTCACTTAAGCCGAGTAGCCGGGTAAACCTGGAGAAGGCGATGTTGGCCAATAGCAGATTTGGCGGACACATTGTAAGTGGTCACGTTGACGGTGTTGGAGAATTGCAAAGTTCCGAGGCCGACGGTAGAAGCCAGCGATTAACTTTTCAAGTTCCTAAGGAGCTTTGTAAATATATCGCGGCGAAAGGATCGATCTGTATTGACGGTACCAGTCTGACGGTAAATGAGGTAGATGGCCTCACTTTTAGCATTAACGTCATTCCTCACACTCAGGAAGAGACAGTTATTGGCGATTACCTCAGCGCTCAGAAAGTTAATCTTGAGGTAGACCTGGTGGCAAGGTATCTGGAAAGGCTTATGTCTGGAACTGAAGAAACAGGAATTGCCACAGCATTGGATGAATCATTTCTTGCTGAACATGGTTTTAAAGACTAAAGCTGGAAAGAGATCAATCTACAAATAAATCTATTAGTACTAAGTAAAGCTAAAAGTAATAGTCGGAAAAGAAAATGAAACTGAATTCAATTGAAGAAATCATCGATGATATTCGCCAGGGAAAAATGGTGATATTAATGGATGATGAAGATAGAGAGAACGAAGGCGATATTATTATCGCGGCTGAGCGAGTTCAAACTGAAGACATTAACTTCATGGCGACTAATGCGCGGGGTCTTATCTGCCTGACCCTCACAAGAGAGCGATGTGAGCATCTCAAATTGCCTCTAATGGTTAATGAGAATAATACACCTTATAACACCAACTTTACGGTTTCTATTGAAGCGGCGAGCGGAGTAACCACGGGTATTTCTGCAGGCGACCGTGCGCGGACTATTCAAGTGGCTGTAGGGAGGGAAAGCCTCGCGGAAGATATTGTTCAGCCCGGTCACATATTTCCGATCATGGCTCAGCCGGGTGGCGTACTACGCCGAGCAGGGCATACGGAGGCTGGTTGCGATCTCGCCAGATTAGCTGGCTACCAGGCATCAGCAGCTATTGTTGAGATCATGAATGAAGATGGTTCCATGGCACGACGTCCGGATCTGGAAAAATTTGCCGAGAAACATCAATTGAAAATCGGCACCATTGTCGACTTGATTCATTATCGAATTGCCAACGAACAAACAGTCGAGAGAGTCTCCAGTAATACCATGGAAACTGAGTACGGTGAATTTGATGTTCATTCCTACAAGGATTCTATCAGCGGTTCTCTTCATCTAGCCTTCACCAAGGGAGAGATATCCAGCGACAAAGACCTATTGGTGAGAGTCCATATCCCTAATACATTGCGCGATGTCTGTGAAGTCCATAATGCAGAGCGTACCAGTTGGTCTTTCTCTGGAGCACTGAAAAAGATTAGTGAAGAGGGCGCGGGTGTTGCTGTGTTATTATCTGGCAACGATTATGGTAAGGGTGTCGAACAGAATCTTGCTTCAGCTCTGGCCTCGGCTAGTGGGTTGAGTCAGTCCAATCGTCCAGGTAATGATCTGACTATTGGAACCGGATCTCAGATATTAAGAGATCTCGGCGTGGGTAAAATGCGTTTGCTAAGTTACCCGGCAAATTTTAACGCAGTTTCTGGTTTCGACCTTGAAGTTGTCGACTTTGTGCAGTTTGACAATAGTCAGGGCGAATAACGTTGCCGGATGTAAGCTACTTAGTTGGATGTCGGACATTGGTTTTCAAAAGCAGCTAAGAAAAACACTGCTATTAGATTGAAGTTTTTGAAAACAGATAAGCAAAATACAGGTATCAAGAAATGAGCAATATTAGAACCATAGAAGGCAGCTTCACCAATGCATCTGCCAGATACACTATCGCAGTTGGTCGATTCAACAGCTTTATAGTTGATCGCTTATTGGACGGAGCATTGGATGTGCTGCGTCGCCATGGAGTGATGGATAAGGATATTACGGTAGTAAAGGTGCCAGGTGCATTTGAACTTCCTCTGGTAGTTAAGAAGCTGGTAGCCGATGAGGATTGTGATGCAGTCATAGCGCTGGGCGCGGTTATTCGTGGTGGCACGCCGCATTTCGAGTATGTTGCTGGAGAATGTGTGAAAGGCTTGAGCCAGGTTAGCCTGGATAGCGGTAAGCCAGTGGCCTTCGGTGTATTGACGGTTGATACTATTGAACAAGCCATCGAGCGTGCTGGAACTAAAGCCGGAAATAAGGGTGCCGAGGCAGCAATTACCGCCGTGGAAATGGTGAGTTTGTTGCGTCAACTGGAGAGCTAAGTGAGTCCGGCAAAGAAAAGTACTGCATCGAAATCCCCGGATTCAGACTCTCCTTCGTCAAAGAAAGAGAGCAGCAAAAAAAAATCCCCCAATATAAATAAAGAACTAAAAGAAGCGCCAAAAAAGGCAGCAAAAAAGTCGCCAAAGAAGCCACCCAAAAAAGTCCCTCTGTCTCAGCGACGATTGGCTCGAAAATTGGTTTTGCAGGCACTCTACCAATGGCAACTTGCGGAAGCTGACCCCAAGGAAATTGAATCTCAATTTCGTGAAGAAACCACAGACAAAGTGGATTGGGCTTATTTCAAGGAAGTTTTCTACGCAATCCCCAAGCAAATTGATCCGTTGGAGGCGCACTTTCAGCCTCTGCTGGACAGAGACATCAACTCCCTGGATCCAATCGAAAGAGCATTGCTCTATCTTGGGACTTACGAGCTGGCCCATCGCGTCGACGTGCCTTACCGGGTGGTAATCAATGAATGCGTAGAATTGGCGAAAGTTTTTGGTGCCACCGAGAGTCACAAATACATAAACGGTATTTTGGATAAGTTGGCAACAGTGTTACGGGAAGCAGAAACTAGCGCATACCGTAAGAAGCCTCAAAGAAAATAGAAAGAAAAATAGAAAGAAAAATAGAAAGAAAAATAGATAACAAATAGGCTGAGCCTGAAAGGCAGCCTGAGAACACGTCAGCCAGAAAAATCTAAGCAAAAACTCCTAATAGAAATCCGGGTCACGAGACAGCCAGATGTCAGCTTCAGAATTCGAGATAATTCAGCGTTACTTTGCCGAATCCGGGCTCGATTTTTCAAGACAGGGGGTGGAGCTTGGAATTGGCGATGATGCAGCACTGCTTACGCTTCACCAAGATTCAAACTTGGCGATCTCCATGGACGTTCTAGTTGAAAACGTCCATTTCCCGGAGGGAGCTGATCCCGCTCTAATTGCTAATCGCGCCCTGGCTGTAAATCTTAGTGATCTCGCCGCAATGGCGGCACAGCCATTATGCTTTACCCTGGGATTGGTTTTAGCCGAACGCGATGAAAAGTGGCTTGAGCATTTTAGTAAGGGCTTGTTGGCACTGGCCAAGAAATTTAACTGTCCTCTTGTTGGGGGAGATACTACGAAGTGTTCACCCGAATCAGCTAATACCAGTATCAGTATTCAAGTTCATGGGATTTGTAGCAAGAACAAAGCTAGCCTGCGAAGTGGTGCGAATCCAGGCGATAAGATATATGTGAGTGGCAAACTGGGAGATGGAGCGATAGCTTTGCTTTCTCTTGATTTACAGTCCCATCTCCCAGACTCGTTTCAATTGCAGAATTCGGAATTGCCTGAGTCTTGCAAGCAGTATTTCTCAGATGCCTATTACCGGCCTCAGCCCAGAATTGCTCTGGCCTTGGCTATCCGAGAATTGATTACTAGCAGTATTGATATTTCCGATGGCTTGCTAGGGGATTTGGGGCATATCACAAGTGCCAGTAATTGCGGTGCCAAACTGATCTTGGCGGAACTGCCCGTTTCGGAATCCGCCAGATGCTGTGTCAGCGAAGATAATCAAGTTAAGGCTGCTCTGTTCGGAGGCGATGATTACGAACTCTGTTTCACGGTTCCGCCTGTTCATTGCGCTGAAGTGGAGAAAATTGCTTCTGGACTAGGTGAGGAATTAAGCTGTATCGGTGAAATTGTAGGCGGAAATCAGATAAGCTGCTTTGATCACTCAGGCTCGGAACGCGTTTTTGAAAATCATTCTTACCAGCATTTCTAGAATGGTAGAGACTGCTTGCTGGGGTTTTGATGGGCTTTTTCTAGCCTTTCATTAAGCTCATATTGAAGTACAGGAATATAAATAGATGGTGAACAAGGTAAAATCGATCTGGCGAAATCCGGTCCATATAGTGGCCTTTGGTTTCGGCAGCGGCACAGCTCCCAAGGCTCCTGGCACTGCTGGGACACTGTTGGCTATGGTGATTTATTTATTGCTGCCACCTATCCCGCCAATGATATATGGCTTATTGCTGATATTTTTCTTTGTTATTGGTATCTGGATTTGCGGTAAAACCGCTGAAGATCTGGGAGTTCATGACCACGGCGGCATCGTTTGGGACGAGTTCGTCGGCTATTGGCTCACCATGTTTATGGCTCCTCAGGGTTGGGTCTGGGCGCTGATTGGCTTTGGCTTGTTCAGGCTGCTGGATATTGTTAAACCCTGGCCAATTAGTTGGGCAGATAAACAGCTCAAGGGCGGCACAGGAATCATGCTAGATGATGTTTTAGCAGGTATAATGGCCGCCCTGTGCATTCAGGCCATCGTTATATTGATGCCTTGATGGGCTTTTTATGGATAGATACGCACTTAAGACCAGAGTTAAGACCAGAGTTAAGACCACAGTTAAGACCACAGTTAGAACCATGGTTTTGTAGATAGATTTTGCAGTTAAATGTAGGGGAATTTCCTTGTCAGTAACATTTGTGGCTTCAGCATCGCTTCCGACTCAATGGGGCCATTTCACCATCTATGGTTTCGAAGATAAGAGCAATGGCAAGGAACACGTGGCTCTCGCTCTTGGTGAAATTGATCAGGAAGAGCCTCTCCTATGCCGTATCCATTCAGAGTGCCTTACAGGAGATTGCCTGTTCAGTCTGCGCTGCGATTGCGGGCCACAATTACAGACCGCAATGCAAGCAATAGGCAAGGAAGGTAGAGGCTTGATTCTTTATCTTCGTCAGGAAGGTCGTGGAATTGGCTTGCTCAATAAAATTAAGGCTTATTCTTTGCAAGACTCAGGCGCCGACACCGTAGAAGCCAATGTTCAATTGGGGTTCGAGCCGGACAGCCGAGAGTATCAAATCTGTAAACCAATGCTGGACTACTTTCATATTAAAAGCGTTAGGATTATGACTAATAATCCAAGCAAGGTTGATGCTTTGAAAGATATGGGAATTGATGTGGCAGAGATTGTTCCTATCCATACCGAGGCTAATCCTCACAACGAAAGTTATCTTTCGGTGAAAGTAAACAAAATGGGCCATATCAAATAGCCGGCCATTCTTTTCATAAGTGGAGTGGAGCTTGTCCAATCGTAAGAAAATAATCGTTGATCTGTTGCGACACGGTGAGCCAGAAGGTGGAGACATTCTTCGTGGCCGAGTTGATCCCATTCTTACCAATCTCGGTTGGGAGCAAATGCAACAAGCTGCCGCGCTCACAAGTAAGCAGGCAATTTCCCCCCTAACACCTAAGTGGACCCACGTCGTTTCATCGCCTTTGCAACGCTGCAAGCATTTTGCGGAGCTAGTCTCAGACCGTTTTGGATATGAACTAAATGAGTCTGAGAACTGGCTGGAAATAGATTATGGTGATTGGGATGGGTTACCCATAGAGCAGTGGCGAGAATTGGCAGCGGATCAGTTCAGAGAATTTCGCAAAGATATGTCGAAACTAGCTCCACCTGGTGGTGAGGACTTTATCAGTTTCAAGGATCGAATCCTTGCGGCCTGGAAAGATTTGGCAGAGCTGGATAATGATAGTCACGTCTTGGTGGTAACCCACGGTGGCGTAATGCGTGTGGTGCTGCCATCGGTTCTCGGCATGCCGCTAAACAGAAGCTTTCCTCTGCATATTCCCTTCGCTTGCTTGAGCAGGATACGTCTGGACGTTGTGGAGGAGGGCAATGACAAAAAAGTTTCGGCGAGCCTGCTATTTCACAATGGTGCGGAATACGTGACTGGCTGATTTCTTTCTCACTCACTATTTCTAAAACGTAATTCTCAGCAAACTAAAAACCTGCAAGCCAAGATCATCGATTGCTCAACGAGCAGAATCGATCTGCTCACAGAGCATTTCAGCTCCCTGCAAGGCCCGAAGAGTGGGGCGCATTACCAGATCAGGCGGAACAAAAAACAAACTCTCCTGGGCAACCGCTGTTAGTCCATTCCATTCTTTCCAGTCGTCCAGCCAGGCAGGCCGCTGATCGTCCGCTCCACTGGCAACTATGATCTCAGGATTACGATTCAGAACGGCTTCTTCGCTCACCTTTGGTGCTTTTTGTTGAATGTCAGCAAAAATATTTCTACCACCGCAAAGCTCAATGATGTCATTGATAAGCTCGTCACCACCGACGCTTATTAGCGGGGCATTCCATATTTGATAAAAAGTACTAAGAATGGGCCTACTTCCATATACTGATTGTAATGATTGGTATTGATTGCGAAAATCATTTGCTACATCTTGGGCTTTGTTGTCCTCTGCAGTAAGCCTTCCGAGTTTCTCGATCAGCGAAGGGATATCTTCGAGCGCCTGGGTTTCTGCCATGAAAACCGTGTAACCCATTTCTTTCAGTCTCGCCACTGAGCCTCTGGGGTTGCCAGTTACCCAGGCTAAGATCAGATCAGGGTCAATTTCAATAATGCGCTCCATATCCAAGCGGTCATGACGCCCTATTATTGGAATGGTCAAGGCAGCAGGGGGGAAGTCGCTGAATTCGACGACTCCTTCAATGCGATTTCCTGCATCAATGCTGAACAGTAATTCGGTGAGAGCAGGGGCCAGACTTATGATTCTTGTGGCTGGCTCGGAAAGGGTTACTACTGTGTCTTCGTCATCCACAACGCTTATGTTTTGGGCGCTGGCATGTACGGAGACGAGAAAAAACATAAAGACAAACAGGAGTCTGGGGGAAAGCTTGTGTAATCCTATTGTCCCAATAGTACTCATTAGTAGTCGATGCCTTTCTGAACTTTCACGCCTTCGTAAAATGCATGTTTACTGTCTCCCAGTTCAGTGACAGTGTCAGCAATCTCGATTAATTCCTTGGCAGCATTTCGTCCGGTTACCACAACGTGTTGCATTGGGGGTCTATTTTCCAGAGCGGCGAGCACCATTTCCTTGTCTAGATATCCGTAGGTGAGCATGTAGGTAAGCTCATCGAGAATGACAACCTTTGTTTCTTCGTCGCTTAGTAATCTTGCCGCTTCTTTCCAGGTGCGCTCTGCTGCAGCAATGTCTTTCTCGCGATCCTGTGTCTCCCAGGTGAATCCGGTATTCATTACATGAAACTCAACAAGGGGATTGTCCTGAAACAATATCTGCTCACCACATTCCCACTGTCCCTTTATAAATTGAATCACTCCGCAACGAAGACCATGACCCACACTGCGAGCTAGCATGCCGAAGGCAGATGAACTCTTGCCTTTCCCATTGCCGGTCAGAACGACAAGAAGACCCTTATCGATAGTGGCTTCAGCTATCTTGCCATCGATATGTTCTTTCTTCCGCTGCATCGCTTTCTTATGGCGTTGATTGCGTTCTTCTTCCTTGGACATTCTCTTGGGCACCTTTTTGAAAAACAGTTCCATTGCTTACTTGGCTTGATGGGCGATTTGAAATCTCCCTGTCTCTTTATTGCGAAGCATTGTGGGGAGTTATGTATCTCCTGGTTCCACATGAATTGACAAAAAAGAGCGAGGAAAACAGTTTATACCGCTTCAGATTGAATCTTACAGTCTTTTAATTTTTTCTTAATTGCACTGGCAATACTGTCATGGTCCAGTTCTATCGCCGCCAGCATTTCCGGAACTTTGCCATGCTCGAGGAAGGAGTCTGGTAAACCAAGATTCAGAACGGGTATTTGATAATTGGCTTTTAGCAGGTATTCATTTACGGCCGAACCTGCGCCACCCTGAATTGTATTTTCTTCGATGGTAACTAACAATTCATGACTGGCAGCCATGTCGCCGATTGTGGCTTCATCGATGGGCTTAACAAATCGCATATCAATTACTGTGGCATTGAGCGCGTTAGCTGCTTCCAGCGCAGGGGCAACCATGCTGCCGAAGGCGAGAATGGCTACAGATTTGCCGCGGCGTCTTTCGACTCCTTTGCCGATTTCTACGGGGTCTAGCGAGTTATTCACTTCGACGCCAGTTCCTTTTCCTCTCGGATAACGCACCGCGCTGGGGCCTATATGATGATAGGCGGTATTCAATAGCAGGTGAGTTTCGTTTTCATCGCTGGGAGCCATCACCAGCATGTTCGGGATACAGCGCAGAAAACTCAAATCGAAACTTCCAGCATGTGTGGGACCATCTTCGCCTACCAGACCTGCTCGATCGATGGCGAAAAGAACGTTAAGATTCTGCAGTGCTACGTCATGTATCAGCTGATCATAGGCGCGTTGAAGAAAGGTCGAGTAGATTGCGACTACGGGCTTCATCCCTTCACAGGCGAGACCGGCAGCATAAGTGACGGAATGTTGTTCCGCTATGGCAACATCATGGAAGCGCTCTGGAAATTGCTCGGCGAAACCGTTCATGCCGGAACCTTCTCCCATAGCCGGTGTAATACCGACAATATCTTTGTCAATTTCAGCGACTTTGCAGATCCAGTTTCCAAAAACCTGCGAATAGGTGGGCGAAGGTTTGCGAATAGCCTGAGTACTCTCTTTGACAGGCTGATCGGTCTGCGTTCTTTGTTCCGATTCCGGCTCCAATTCTGTTTTCGCTTCAACCGGTAGGTCAATCTTACTCATGGCGTGCATGCCGAAAGGATCGTTCTCAGATTCGGTATACCCTTTGCCCTTTTGCGTAACGATGTGAAGCAATTTGGGTCCGCGCAAAGTTTTTATATTACTCAGGATTTCTACCAGTCTACTGGTGTCATGACCATCAATGAGGCCGATGTAGTTAAACCCAATCTCTTCGAAAAGAGTGCCAGGTGACACCATTCCCTTCATATATTCTTCGGCGCGATGTGCCGCTTTCAAAGCAGGTGGAATTTTTGACAGTACGCGCTTGCTTCCGCTTCGAATGAAATTATAAGGCTTGCTGGCCCACATTCTTGCGAAGTAACTGGAGAGCCCTCCTACATTCTTGGAGATGGACATATTGTTATCGTTGAGGATCACCAGAATATTGTCATCCAGATGTCCCGCGTGATTTAGAGCTTCGAATGCCATCCCGGCTGTCATGGCTCCATCGCCAATGACCGCTATATTGTGCCGGTCTTCACCTTTCATTCGAGAGGCACTCATCATTCCTAAGACAGCAGAGATTGATGTGCTTGAATGGCCAACACCAAATGCATCGTATGCACTTTCACTTCGGCTTGGGAATGGCGTTAGACCGCCGGGTTGACGCATAGTCAGCATCTGATCTCGTCGACCCGTTAGTATTTTATGAGGATAGGTTTGATGTCCTACATCCCAGACAAGACGATCATCGGGCGTATTGAAAACATAGTGCAGGGCGATAGTGAGCTCGACTACACCTAGCCCAGCGCCAAAATGACCACCGGTCTGACCCACAGAGTAGAGCAGGAAATGACGCAGCTCATCCGCAAGTTGGGGAAGCTGACCAATTTCCAGTTCTTTCAGCTCAGAGGGATCATTAACCTGATCCAGCAAGGGAGTCTCCGGCCTGCTTAAGGGTATTTCGTCTAACATTCTTTCTTAAAGCTCCAGTGTTTCTTTTCTACGTTATTCATTATTCGTGGCAAAATGTTTGGGGAAGCGAAGGCAGCTATCACCCAACATTAAAGGCCAATCAATGGATTCTCTCTATTACATAGACAGCCAATTCGCGCAAATAGTCCGCATCTTCGGAAAATTCACGCAACGAGGACACCGCCGAATCTGAGAGCTCTTGCGCTTTTTGATTCGCACCTTCCAATCCCAATAGCGATACGTAAGTGGGCTTATTTTGCTCGCTGTCTGAACCCTGTGGTTTGCCCAGGGTCTCGGTGTCACCGGTTACATCGAGAATGTCATCATGAACTTGAAAGGCTAGCCCCAAATTGCTGGCATAGTTGTCCAGCGCTGCAAGCTGATCCTCGCTGATATCGGGATGGCTCAAGCCACCCATCACAACAGCGCTACGAATAAGCGCTCCGGTTTTCAGATTATGCATCTGCTGCATTTGTTCCAGCGTGAGGCTGACGCCTACCGCTTCGAAATCCAATATCTGACCGCCAACCATTCCACAGGCACCAGATGCTTCGCTTAGCAGCTTCACCATCTGTAGTTGCCCTTCTGCTGTAATGCCTTGCTGAGAGCTAAGTATATTAAACGCCAATGCCTGCAGTGCGTCGCCTACTAGAATGGCAGTGGCCTCATCGTATTTTTTGTGAACTGTAGGCCGGCCACGTCGCAGGTCATCATCGTCCATGGCAGGCAAGTCGTCATGCACCAGTGAGTAGGCATGGATAAGCTCAACCGCCGCAGCTGCTCCATCCGCTGCATTCAGCGTTCCTCCCACAGCGACAGCGCCAGCATAAGCCAATACCGGTCGAATTCTTTTACCACCACCGAGGCAGGAGTATTCCATCGCTTCCTTAAGATTCTTGCCTGGAATATTTTTTTGCAGGTGCGAGCTCAGTTTGCCATTAACCCGTTGTTGGCAATCTTGAAGGAAAGATTGCAGCGCTGTTGGTTGCTGAGAGTTCATTTAATTCTGCTCTAGCCGTCTTCTTCAGCATCGAGGTCTTCAGTATCGCCATTGTCGCTGGTCAGCATCTTTACCTTCTGTTCGGCATTTTTCAACGCTGTTTGGCAGTCGCGAGTCAGCTTGATACCTTCCTCGAAGGCTTTTAGCGAATCTTCAAGGCTTAGCTCACCTTCTTCCATAGCGCTTACCAATTCCTCCAGGCTTTCAAGGGCCTGTTCGAAATCGAATGAATCTTGTTTCTTCTTGCTCATAGTCTTCCTGCCAATCAAATTAGCCAGCAAACCCCAGCTAAAAAAGGGGAGGGAGCTTCGAGGGCCACTGGGAATTGCAGATTATACGCCAAGCACCTGCTTTTTCACGTTTTATAGCCTTGTTAGAGCCTCATCTGCTTCGATTATTTGTCAAATAGGGGTAATATTCTTGAGCATGCACACAGCTCTTGGGGCTGGGAGATAGTTTGCTCACAGCTACTGTTGTTAGTCCGTAGGCTAGCAGGGTGGTGTTCCCAGCGAATAAGAAGAAAAAAACCAGGTACATTTGGTCATAGCAATGGGTAAGAACAGGCATTCATCGTCGATTTTCTCGGCACCCATCTGTCCGCGGGCGCGTTGGCTTGCCTCATTTTTACTGATTATTCTTCCTATTTTGAGTTTTGCTCAGCCGCCGTCTCGGGGGCCCGGAATAACTCCAGTTAAATCTCTAGGCGCAGTTCAATATGTTGAAGTGAACGCGCCGAGTGAATCGAGCCCTGCCAAGCAGCTTATAGTTTTCGTTCACGGCACGCCGGGTTCTCTCTCCACCTTCAATCGCTATCTTAATGATCCTGTTATGCGGGAAAACTTCCACATGATTTCGGTTACCCGCCCCGGCTGGATTAATGATGAGGATGAAAAGGTTCCTTCATTGACGGAGCAGGCCGCAGCGTTAGAACCTTTTTTGAGGATGGATAAATCTGGCAAGGGGGCAATTCTCTTTGCTCACTCCTATGGCGGACCGGTAATAGCCCGAACGGCTATGGATTATTCTGAACTGATTTCGGGCTTGGTCTTCGTTGCAACCACAGGAGATCCTGCGCTTAGTGGTCCGCGCTGGTATAACCGCTTTGCTGTAATCTTGCCTCGCTTTATTCTCGGTGCCAGTCTGAAGGGTGCCAATGCGGAGATCATGCCGCTAAGACCACAGCTCGAAGAAATGCGTCCCCGCTGGAAAGATCTGACAATGCCGGTACTAATCGTACAGGGAGATGAGGATCGTCTGGTAAATCCTGATAACGCTTTGTTTATGGAGAAGATGCTTGTTAACTCGGAAGTCACCTATCTACATCGAGTGGGCCTTGGCCATTTTGTATTGTGGGAGGAGGCTGACCTGATTAGGGATACTTTACTCAGCAAGTTTCAGGGAAGAGACTACAAGATCGAAGAATTATTAACCGACTGATTAACTCAGGAATAGATTGACCAACTGAGAGTGGGCTATTACTCTAGGCTTCCCGTAGGCTAAGCACTTTGGCGCTAATTACGTTTCTCATTATTACTTTCATAAGACAGCCGGCCTGAGTATGGCGGCGACAGGAATTTCATGCAGGATCTGAGTCAAGAACAAGAAGCACAATCTCGCCCAACTTACCTTCCTCAGGATTGGCGAATTTTATATGGCCTGATCCTCACTATCGTTTGGTTCATCTTTCTGGCTATTTATATCTCTAAAAATGTAGGTATAAGCAATTTCATGGATCTGTCTATTGAAGAGATGGGTACTTTTCTCGAGGGTGCTTTTGCCTTTCTTGCGTTCCTCTGGTTAGTGATAGGTTTATTTATTCAGCAGTCCGTGTTGGCACAAAACAATGAAGAGCTGCGGCTTAACAATCTTCATTCACATAAGCAGACTCAGGCGATCGCAGCGACAGAGTTGAATGCCAGGCAGGAAACCTTCTTCAAGATTGCCGAAAGTACCAGGCGCCAATTGGGAGCCATAGCAGGTATGTTGTTTATTTCCAGCCAGGGAACAGTCGGCAATGGTTCTTTTTCCGAGGAGGAAGTAGCTGAAGTGTGGAATCAGATGGCCGGCGGAGATCTTGAGGTATTTTCTCGATTGTTTCTCACCATGCCGCCTTCGGAGAACAATTTTGAAGATCTATTTTATGGAACTGAGATCCGCAAGCGTCACTCAGAAAGTTTTCTAGTGGGCTTTGACAGATTGGTCGCTCTCTCAAAGGACTGTGATTCAGACAATATAATTCTAGACTCTATTCTGTTTTCTGCTCACGGAATGCTTAGTAGCCGTATGCGAGAACTTCACCCGGAAATTAAGTTTGAAACTCTTCAGGGTACTGATTCCGCTATTTACCTGGAGAAAATTGTTAGTGCTCAGTCGAAATCCGCTTAATCAAAAACTAATCTAATTAATCGTAATACTTTGGGGGAATAAAATGGAATTAGTAGCAACAGTAATCGTACTCGCTCTTATCGAATATCAGGTGTTTGGAATGTTGGTAGGTAGAGCCAGAGGAAAATATGACGTTAAGGCGCCAGCAGTTAGCGGCAATGAAGTCTTTGAACGTTATTATCGTGTTCAACAGAATACTGCAGAGCAGTTGATCGTATTTCTTCCCGCCATCACTATTTATGGCTTCTATGGCAATTCCAATATTGCCGCCGGAGCGGGTCTGGTTTTCATCATCGGAAGAGCCCTTTACTGCCGCAGCTATATTTCTGACCCGGCATCCCGTGGCCCAGGATTCCTTATCGGCTTCGTAGCCACCGCCTTCTTGCTTCTAGGCGGGCTCTTTGTTGCCGCTAGAAACTTAATGTAAGAAAACCACTCTAAGAAAAGGCAGGAGCTATCTCTGCAGAGAGTCTCTTAGCGCCGCTTCAACTTGTGATAGCTGTGGCGCTGGAGTATTCTCCGATGAATCAGAGAGGACGCTATGGCAGTTACAGATACCCCGATTGACAGTGAAGAAAGCTTTGCCAGATCAGCTGGTAAGCAGCTGGCTATCTATGCGCTCTATGCTCTAGTTCTATTGGCATCACTTATCTATGTTTTCTCCCTTGTCGCCGGGAGAACAGGTAGTGGAACGAGTGGTGGCGCCGTCGATGTAGCCAACAACAGCGTTACCACCACCTTGAGGCAAGAACCTCCCCAGCTCGACGCAGGCAGATCCACCGATGCCTCAAGCTTTGTGGTTCTTGCTCATGTCATGGAAGGCCTGTTGGCTTACGATGACAATATGCAGCTCATTCCAGGTATGGCCGAGCGTTGGGAAGTCCGAGAGGATGGAGCGACTTTCTGGATCAGGGACGAAGCGCTTTGGAGCAATGGTGACTCGGTTACTGCCCATGATTTTGAATTTGCCTGGAAGCGCGTCGTCGATCCTGACACCGCTTCGGAATATGCTTTCATTCTCTATCCTATTTTAAATGCTGAAGCGATAACTCAGGGTGAACTGCCTAAGGAAATGCTCGGTGTTCAGGCCGTAGACGATCAAACACTGGAAGTTCAGTTCGCTCAACCTACCCCTTATTTTGACAAGCTCGTTGCCTTTAATACCTATCTTCCTCTTCAGCAGGAATTTTACGAAAGCACCGACGGCCGCTATGGCGCCGATGCCGAATACATGATCTATAACGGACCTTATGTGGTTGAGGAGTGGATTCATGGGGCCAGCATGTTGTGGCGTAAGAATCCGACCTATTGGGGAGACCACAAAGGATTTCTCGACGAGATTAATGCCGCCTATATAACTACCGATATAAACGCAAAATTGAATCTGTTTAAAGACGGTCAGATTGCAGAAACTCAGCTATTAGCGCCAATGTTGCCGGAAGCCATGGAGAAGCGTTGGCAGATCGACCGTGTCATGGATGGCACTGTGTTTTTTCTGGAATTTAATCATCGCGAAGGACGAATCACCGATAACTGGCATTTTCGCCGTGCCATGCAATTGGCGCAGAGTTCGGATGAACTGGTTTACAAGGTGTTGAAAGAAGCCGCATATCTGCCGGCGGTGAGTCTGTTCCCGGTATGGATTCAAGGGCTCAATGATATCTTTCGCACGGAGTATCCGCCGATAGAGCACAAGTTGAATGTGCAATTGGCACGTGAGCACCTGGAAATGGCCAGGCAAGAACTCGGGCTGGAGGAATTTCCGCCAATCGTGTTTCTGACAGGAGATACACCCATCTCCATACTCTCATCAGAATACTATCAGGAACTCTATAAACAGAATCTTGGTTTAGAGATTCGAATCGATGTTCAAAATTTCAAACAGCGTCTGGCGAAAATGACTTCAGGCGAGTTTGATGTTGTCGTCGCGGGCTGGGGACCGGATTACGATGATCCGCTAACCTTTGGTGATTTTTTTGCTTCATGGAATCTTAATAATCGAGGTCGATATAACAGCCCTGAGATGGATGCTCAGGTGCGTATCGCTCAGGCTGAGTTGGACCCAAAAAAGCGACTGGATGCGTTTGGAGAAATTCAGCGCATCGTCTATGAAGATGTGACCCTGATTCCTATGTACGAGCGAGGCTGGGCCTTTGTCGTTGACCCTCGACTAAAAGGGTTTAAGAGGCGATCGGTTGGTCCTGAAGTTGATTTTAATTTCGCATATATCGAGGAAGTTGAAGATTAACTCTCATAATGAACGGATTAAAAGAGCCTGCTTAAGGGCCTGGTGACGCGCAGTAATATGTGGATATTTATTCTTAAACGCCTTGTTCAAGGCATTTTTACTGTCTGGTTTATTGCAACCGCCACTTTTTTTGCCATGCATAACGTGCCAGGTGACCCTCTTCTAAATGATCGTGCTACCACTGAAGCAATTCGAGCCAATCTTCAAGCAAAATATGGTTTGGATAAGCCGGTAACGACTCAGTATGTAATATATCTTGGTAATTTGGTGCGAGGAGATCTCGGCATTTCCTTTACCCAGGAAAACCGAGAAGTAAACGACATCATAAGGGATCATTTTCCGGTGTCGGCCATTCTAGGTATTCTGGCGGTGATCTTTGCCGCTGCAGGTGGTGTACTTTGGGGTGCGCTGACGGCAATCTATCGAAATCGCTGGCCTGACTATGTGATCATGTTTCTGGTAATACTAGGGATATCGGTTCCCAGTTTCGTTGTTGCTGCAATTTCTCAGTTGTTACTGGTAAACGTAAACGACCTATTTGGGACTACGGTACTGCCAGTAGCTGGCTGGGGCACGGTACTTCATATGTTGGTTCCTGCCATGGTTCTCGGTCTCGGCACCATGGCCTATCTAACCCGATTGATGCGATCCTCCATGCTGGAGATCGTTAGTTCGGATTTTGTTCGAACCGCAAAAGCCAAGGGTGTGCCACCGGCTCGAATCTTTGCCAAGCACCAACTGCGCAACGCTATTTTACCCGTAATCACAGTATTGGGCCCTTCGATTGCCGCCATTACTACTGGTGGTTTCGTCGTGGAGCTGGTCTTCGCTATCCCGGGCCTCGGTCGATACTTTGTACAAGCTGTTCAGCAGCTGGACTACACGGTGATCATGGGCACCACAGTTTTTTATGGAGCCTTTCTGGTGTTCATGGTGATTGTGGTTGATGTGCTTTATGGTTTTATCGACCCAAGAGTGAGGATGGAATAGTGACTGATCTTTCACTCGCTGATTTTCAGCCTCTCGAACCGGGCCAGGAAATTCATGGTATCTCCCGTCCATCACAGTCTTATTGGCAGGATGCTTGGGCGAGACTAAAGGTCAACAAGAGAGCATTGGTGTCTCTCTATCTGGTTATTGGCTTATTACTTTTTACTATTGCTGGCCCCTGGGTCTGGACTGTAGATCCGGCACAACAAGACCTGGATCAGGTGAGCAGGCCGCCGGGAGCCGATAGAAACGCTCTTATAGTTGCTGATTATGCTCCATGGCAAACCGAGGGCTTAAGTTTCGGCGAAGGCTTGAAGGTTGTTGGTGACCCGACAACTCAGGCAGTGAAGTTAAAATGGGATGCGATTCCGGGAGCAAATGGGCATCGTATCTATAGAAATATTTTCCCCATTGGCCCCGAGCGATCATACGGGATTCCTCGCGCAGAATTTTTCGATAATCGAGTCGTTACATTTGAAGATCGATTAGATCTCAAGGCACTGACATATTACTACGTGTTGGTTCCTCTCGGTCCGCGAGGAGAGCTCCTCGATAACTACGAAGTAATTGAAGTTGATGTGCATCGCGTGACTACGATTGTGGAGGCAGTTGACCGGGGATTAATCGAAGAGTCTGCAAATCTTCAAATAGGAGACGAGATTAATCTGGACTGGCATCCCTTTGGAACCGACTATCTAGGCCGCGACTTACTCGCGCGATTGATGGCTGGAGCTCGGGTTTCTCTCTTTATTGGAATTGGCGCACCATTTCTTTTTGTACTGTTTGGTGTATTTTATGGATCGATAGCAGGCTTTGTCGGTGGTCGCGTTGATCAGGTGATGATGCGCTTCGCCGATTTCGTAGTGGCACTTCCTTTTCTCCTGTTTATGATCCTGTTTAAAATTTCCTTCGGGATAGGGCCCGGAGAGAGCGGGGTCTTTCCCATGCTAGTGGCTCTGGTGGTTCTGATGTGGCCAGCGACGTCGCGGCTGGTGCGGGGTCAGATTCTTCAGATACGAGAGCAGGGATACATTCACGCATCACAATTGTTAGGCGCTCCTACTCGTTATCTCATTTTGCGCCACATGATTCCCAATACACTGGGAGTCGTACTGGTGACAATTACCTTTGCAATACCAAGCGCTATATTTACTGAAGCTTTTCTATCATTCATCGGAATGGGTGTGGCGCCACCGACACCTTCATGGGGATCCATGTCCAATGAAGGTATTAAGACCATGCTCACGACTCCTCATGAGTTGATCTTTCCTGCTCTTTTTATCAGCATCACCGTTCTTGCTTTTAATCTTCTCGGTGATGGATTGCGTGATGCATTGGATGCTCGCATGAGGAATCAGGAATGAATTCGGCTCCAGCTAACAGCAAAGAGCTTCTGCTTGAAGTTAAAGACCTCGCCGTCGAATTCGATACCTATGGCGGGACCGTTCAGGCAGTTCGTGGTGTTAATTTCTCTGTAGAAGAGGGCAAGACACTAGCCATCGTTGGCGAGTCTGGTTGCGGTAAGTCAGTAACCGTACAAAGCATGATGGGGCTTATTCCCATGCCTCCGGGCAGAATTACCTCAGGCTCGGCAAGACTTAAGGGTCACGAGATTCTGGGTCGAACTATAGTTAATGGTAAAGAGATTCGCGGATCAGAAATCGGAATGATTTTTCAGGATCCTATGACCTCCTTGAACCCTACTATGACTATCGGTGATCAGATAGCGGAACCTCTTCAGGTTCACCGTGGATACAGTTACAAGAAGGCATTCGCGGAGGCTATTCGGCTGCTGGAGATGAGCAAGATTCCGGAAGCAGCTAAAAGAGCACGGCAATATCCCTTCGAATTTTCAGGCGGCATGTTACAGCGAGCCATGATCGCAATGGCTATCGCCTGCAAGCCTTCTATTTTGATTGCTGACGAACCAACAACAGCGCTGGATGTAACTATTCAGGCGCAGATTTTGGATTTACTTCAAGATCTACAAAAAGAAACTGGCATGGCGATTATTCTCATAACACACGATCTGGGTGTGGTTGCAAGAATGGCCGATGAAGTGGCAGTGATGTATGCCGGAAAGATAGTTGAGCACGGCATGGTCGATGATGTTTTTTATCGCTCGGCACATCCATATACTCTGGGCCTGAAAGACGCTATGCCAAATAATGATCCTTCTCTTCAGCATGAACTGAAGCCCATAGAGGGTAGTCCGCCCGATCTGTTTTCACCCCCTCAAGGATGTGGTTACACGGCGCGGTGCCCTTATGCCATGCAGATTTGCTCAAAACAGCAGGGTGAGAATACCTATCTTACGGAGCATCATTTTAGTCGTTGTTGGTTACATAACAGCGCGTCTCCAAACAAGCCTGATCAATTGTATTTCAAGGAAGGCGCATAGTGAGCAACCTGCTTGAGGTCGTTGAACTGACAAAATTTTTTGATATGGGTCGAAATCAACGGGTACATGCCGTCGAAGATGTTTCTCTCACTGTGGCGGAAAAAGAAATCGTCGGTTTGGTAGGGGAGTCGGGTTCAGGTAAGTCGACCTTTGGCAAGACCGTGCTGGGGCTGCATGATAAAACTTCGGGCCAGGTAAAATTTAGGGGTGAAGTGCTGCCTCAAAAATATCAACCGAAGGACTATCGTCGTCTGGCCACCAACATGCAGATGATATTTCAGGATCCTTATTCTTCTCTAAACCCAAGAATGACAATCGGCGAAATTGTTGGTGAAGGTTTGAAACTTCACGAAAATCCGGGGGCATCGGTAATCAAAGAGAGAGTGGCATTGTGGTTAGAGAAGGTCGGTCTGCAGCCAGACCATATGTCCCGCTATCCCCATGAGTTCTCGGGTGGTCAGCGGCAGCGCATCGGTATCGCCAGGGCGATGATTCTTGAGCCGGAGTTTGTGGTGTGCGATGAACCTATCTCGGCACTGGATGTTTCGGTGCAGGCACAGGTAATTAATTTGTTGGGTGAGCTTAAGGAATCCATGGGTCTCACACTACTGTTTATTGCCCATGATCTTTCGATGGTTAGATATGTCAGTGACCGTATGGCAGTTATGTATCTAGGGTCTCTAGTTGAAGTAGGTAAGTCAGACGAAGTCTATTTTGACCCCAAGCATCCATATACAGAAGTGCTGATCGGTTCAAACCCTGAACCAGATCCGAAACTGGAAAGATCCAGACCTTCTACCGCTATTCAGGGAGAGATTCCTTCACCGGTGAATGTGCCGGCGGGATGTCGCTTTGCCAACCGCTGTCCCAAAGTGATGGATGTCTGCAAGAATGTTACTCCACAGCTCATTCCTTTGAAGGATGTAGATAGGCAAGTTGCCTGCCATCTTTATCAGTAGACAGAAAAGGGCTAAGCAGGAAAGGAGTCTTCAGAAAAACGACTAGCCTTATGACGTAAGTCACTCAGCCTTGCTCTTCCTGTTCTCTAACCAGATTGGTCAGTGTGCGAAAGTCAGTCTTTCCACTTCCCATTCTGGGGAATTCACGAATAACCACATATTTCTTTGGCAGGGCAAGATTGGGCAACTCAGTGGCAAGCTGCTTGCCTAGTGCCTTCGGGTCGATCTCGCTGGTACTAACAGCGACAATTTTTGAGCCTCTCTTGGAGTCCGGTAATTCGACGACGCAGCATTCGATCTCATCAGGAGTGAATGCATTGAGAGTCTCTTCGACCATAACCAGAGAAATCATTTCGCCACCGATTTTTACAAAGCGCTTCAATCTACCCTTGTGCCAAAGATAGCCATCTTCGTCGAGATAGCCGAGATCGCCGGTATCGTACCAGCCTGATTTAATTCGTAGCGAAGTCTCTTCGATGTCATTCAAATAGCCTTGCATGACGCCTTCGCCTTTAACCAAAATTTTCCCAACTTCATTTACTTCGCAGGCTTTACCAGTATCATGATGCTCAATTCGAACTTCAGTTCCAGGAATAGGTATGCCTATGCTTCCGGGTTTATTCCTGCCTCTAGGATTCGCGGAAATTACCGGAGAAGTTTCGGTAGCGCCATATCCTTCGATTATGTCCAGGTCGTGCTTTTCCTTAAACAGAGTTCGAAGAGCTTCTGGGCATTTGTCTGCTCCGGAAACCGCGAGTTTGATACTCACATAGTCCCCCGGTTTGGACTGGCGCACATATCCGTCGAGAAACAGTGGAGTGCCAACCAATAATTCAGGCTGAGTTTCACGGATGATCTTTGCGACGGTTTTAAATTCAAGAGGGTTGGCATAAGTGATGGAAGTCATGCCTAGACAGAGGGGAGTCCACAGATTAATAGTTAATCCAAAAACATGAAAATACGGAAGTACTGCAAGCAGTCTATCCATATCATAAATTTCCATCATCTCAGAGAAGGAATCTATATTTGAAATCAGATTGCGCTGACTGAGTTGGACTACTTTAGGTTCTTTCTCGCTACCACTGGTGAACAAGATGACAGCAGGCTTATCAAGATTTGGCTTGCCAGCAATTCTCTTGAGGAGTGATAAGGGTAATTTTGACTTTAGAAATGCTAAGGCTTTTTCAAAGCCCCCAAGATTTGCCATTATGTCTTCGATGAACACCATGTCAGGCAATTGCTTGCAGCCTGTTTTTTCCAAAAGTGCCTTGGTGGTCACGATTACCTTGAAGTCACACTTTTTTTGAGCAAACAGGCAATTTTTCTCGGCACCTGTTGAATAGTTAATCATCACCGGTGTGAGTCTGCTCATCACAGCGCCTATGATGGTCAGCGCCGCCCCGGAAGAAGTCGGCAGCATGATGCCTATACGTCCTCGCTCCATTTTTCGAAAGCGGCGAGCGAGGATGAGTGAGGCCAGCAAAGCCTGTGAATAGCTAACATCACGGCCCGTTGTCCGGTCAACAAAGGCGATCTTGCTCGGGTGCTTTCTGACGGAGTCTATGAATCGGTGTTGTAACATGGATTCATGTTATATCAGAATTTTGGAACGTGGAACCATTCTGATAGCAATGGTAAAGTGATTGGCCCTAATATTTGGGGTAATAGCTCTATTGCCGGTTAATGCAGGCGGCAATGAAAGGCCCAATGAAAGAGCTGAACGGAAGTGCTAATTAGTTCAGGAGTCAGGCTTAGAGCTTAAGCTACATCTAGAGAAACAGAGATTTTTGATTGTGGAAACGCAAAAATCATTTCTATAGTCATTGACGGATTTCGTCAAAAGCATTTATTGCGAAGAAAATATTAGAAGTAGAATCTATGACTAAACCAATTGCTTTAATAACAGGTGCATCCAGAGGTATTGGTGCTGCCACAGCCAGATTATTGGCGAGTTCTGCATATGATATTTGCATTAACTATCATGAAAACCAGAGCGCAGCAGAGAAGGTCATGAAACAGGTCGAAGATCTGGGATCGAGGGCCTGCATAATTCAAGCTGATATTTCAAATGAAGAAGATGTTATTCGCATGTTTAGTGAACTTTCCTCAACTCTTGGCCCGGTCACTCACTTAGTCAACAACGCCGGCATCCTATTCCCGCAATCCAGGCTAGAAGATTTTTCTGTAGAGAGGCTGCAGAAAATATTTTCTACAAACGTCATAGGCACAATGCTCTGCTGCCGTGAAGCAGTAAAAGTGATGTCTACAAAGAATGGAGGCGATGGCGGAGTTATTGTAAACGTTTCTTCAGTTGCGGCGAGAACAGGATCTCCCCACGAGTATATTGACTACGCATCTAGCAAGGGTGCGCTGGATTCTTTAACAGTGGGCTTGGCATGTGAAGTCGCTGAGGAAGGTATACGAGTAAATGCAGTCAGGCCAGGAGTTATCTACACTGATATGCACGCAGATGGAGGTGAACCGGATCGGGTAGATCGGATCAAAGAGATTGTTCCTCTAAAGCGTGGCGGCACAACGGAAGAAGTTGCCAAGGTTATTCAATTCCTACTTTCAGACGATTCCTCATACTGTACTGGTAGTATCCTCGATGTTTCCGGAGGACGCTAAAGTGAAACCCTTGTTGAGCTTAATAGATGAAATCAGAACTGCAAAAGTGAGATGCCTTTAGTGAAATATTCAGGAGGCTGTCACTGCGGTGCAGTTCGGTTTGAAGTGGAAGCAGAAGAGTCACTTGAAATTGAAAATTGCAATTGCTCTATCTGTTCCAAATCCGGTTATCTACACTTGATCGTTCCGTTAAGGAATTTTACATTGCTTGAGGGTGAGTCGGATCTTGAGACATACACATTCAACGAAGGCGTTGCACAGCATAAGTTTTGTAAGAATTGCGGTATAAAGCCGTTCTATATTCCTAGATCAAACCCGGACGGTATCGATGTAAATTTTAATTGCCTCGATGGTCTTCCGGACAAATATGAAGTGGTTGAATTCGATGGTAGAAACTGGGAGCAGAATGCTCATAAGCTCGCCCACAAGAGCATACCGGCCTAAATCTAAGGGATTAGCTGAATAAATGATTCGACATATCAATACAATCTGGCTCGCTGTTGTGGTGCTTTCCCTGAGTTCTTTGCTGCTTTTTCCAGACTGGTTGAATAGAGAGACAATTTCTATATTTCTCAATGACTTAGGATCAATGGCACTCATCGTCTACATCCTGATTTCCCTGACACGCTCCCTATTATTGATTCCCTGTACCCCGTTTGTGCTTGCAGGTGCCATCTCTTTTCCCCAATGGCCCATATTGGTATTCCTTATTTCAATGGCGGGAGTTGTGGTGGGGGCCTTGCTAGTATACAGTTTCCCCTCCTTCGGCAACTATGACGAACATCTGGAGGAGAAATACCCGGAAAAAATCGCTGTTTTGAAGCAGAAAATGCATGGCAAGTATGCATTTCCATTCATCGTAGCTTGGTCATTTTTTCCATTGGTGCCAACCGATGCTATTTGTTACGTGGCAGGTATGGCAAGAATGTCGTTTAGAAAAATGATTACAGCTCTCTCCCTTGGCGAATTTCCTCTGGTTGCAGCTTATGTTTTTCTCGGGGCTGAAATTGGTGAGTGGCTTAGAATATGAGTGCTAGATTTAGCTTCACAGATTCAATTAGTCTGATAAAAACTATTAGAACATCGGGAACAATTACTCCCAGTTCTCCTATTCTTATCAATAGACTTCTTAAGCCTATCGATTTTTCCAAAGCCAAATGTATTGTCGAGTTAGGCCCGGGGAACGGATGTTTTACTCGAGAGCTTTTACGTCGAATGACTGATGACTGTGTTTTGGTTTGCTTCGAAGTAAATGATGAATTTGTGGATCAGCTCAATGCTCTATGTGATCCCAGAATGCACGTGTACAACGCTTGTGCCTCGTCCATTCGTGAAGTTCTCGATGAACTGAACATAGATGAAGTAGACCATATCGTATCCAGTCTCCCTCTTGCGCTTATCGATGACGAAGTTGTTTCCAACATCCTCGCCAGCGCGAGAGAAAACCTGCGAGAAGGTGGACGCTTTCTGCAATATCAATACAGCCTCAAAAACTACTCCGACGTGAAGCCAGTCTTTAGCGACGTCAAACTCAAATTCACTTTGAGAAACATGCCCCCCGCGTTCGTTTACGAGTGCATTAAGTAGCTCAAATATTCCAAATCGTCTTCAATAATTACGATGAATGAAATCATTCTTGTTTGAATTCAGTGTTAGTGATTTCCGCAATTATCTATAAGGTTTCAAGATTTCTTTTCTAGAAGGTTTCACTAGTGTGCAAGGGCATGAGTTGAATATTCGATGGAGTGACTGTCGCACGCAGGGATGCGTGCGCCAATCCTACATGGACGTATTCACGGCGTGTCACGGAAGCGGATATCCAACTCAGGACCAATCATCAGACTGGCCTAATGTGAATAGTCTACTCAGGCCCGTTCTCCACTCAATCTAGTCTTGTAATTTAAAAGCAACAAACTCCGGACTATGCACTCGGTCCCCAATAGCAACCATAATAAATTGCTCACCATCATGGGTGTAAGTAATAGGCGCACCGGTTGTGCCCGCTTCCAATTCAGTTTCCCAGATCACATCACCATTAGTCTTATCATATGCCCGGAACATAAAGCCGCCGCTATTGGTGGCGATCTCAACAGGCATGTCGAAAGGAATTCTTCCGCCAGGACGTTGATTAGTCTGTCCCTCTCCCATGAACAACAAGCTTTTGGTAAGAAGAGGTGATGGTCGGCCAGGCACGCCGAGCTTGTCCAGCTCGAGATGAGCGATAGCAGGATTGTCCACCGGTCCTACGCCGTTTGGAACCATCCACAGGTGTTCGCCGGTATTCATGTCGATAGCCGTGACACGTCCGTATGGGGGCTTAAACAGAGGTAAGCCCTGAGGACCGGCAACCCATCTTCTTGAACCCTTAACGTAGGTAAGATTAGTAACCTCGGGATCGCCTGGAAGAATGTCGGCAACAAAAGGAGAAGTGATGGAGGGGACATAAAGAATTCCAGTGTCTGGGTCGAAAGCCGCACCCTGAACATCCGCGCCTCCTTGTGAGCCAGGGAGTTGAATCGTTCCTTGAGTTCCGCCTTCGACCGCAATGGATGGAGGCGTGAATAGAGGGCCAGTTACATAGTTCTCAAATATCTCCAGTGCCTCGGCTCGCAGCTCGGGTGTGAAATCAATAAGGTTATCAACCGTTGCACCCTGAGTGTCGAAGGGAGCTGGGTTAGTAGGGAATGGCTGAGTTGGTGATGTCACTTCACCAGGTACATCTGACTGCGCAACCTGCCTTTCTTCGATCTCCCAAACCGGTTCGCCAGTCTCACGATTAAAAACGAAGGCAAAGGCCTGTTTGGTAATTTGAGTAATAGCTTTTATTTCTTCACCATCCACAGTGATGTCCATCAGGATTGGTGCAGCAGGAGGATCGTAATCCCATAGGCCGTGATGAACCATCTGATAGTGCCAGATGCGATCGCCAGTCTCTGCGTCTACAGCCACAAGACTCTGGCTGAACAGGTTGTCGCCGATACGGTGGCCGCCATACATATCATTGGTGGCGGAAGAGATTGGCATATACACCATGCCCAATTCTTCGTCTGCACTGAACAGAGCCCAAACCGGAGCATGCCCAGTGTATGACCAGGAGCGATCCTGCCATGTCGCCGTTCCGAACTGACCTTCCTGTGGAATGGTATTGTATGTCCAGCGTAATTCCCCTGTCCTTACATCGAAAGCATGGACGTCACCGCGGGCAGCTTCCTTGTTGGAAAAAGTGTCACTCATAGATTGACCGACAATGACCACATCTCTCACCACGACTGGCGCACCACCCCATCGGTAGCGTTCGAATTCGGCTGGCATTAACTGAAGGTCTGTTCTGCCTTGATTGCCGAAGCTGAGAATTGATTCGCCAGTGTCAGCATTTAAGGCATAGAGATAAGTGCCACGTTGTACAAGAATGCGACGATCCTCTCCTTCACTCCAATAGGCTACGCCACGGGTCGGAGCGCCTGGAAGACCATCGGCTCCACCTGGTGGTTCTTGCACCCAAATTGTTTCGCCTGTTCCCGGATTAAAAGCCTCAACCAGTCCCACACCGTTAGGATAGTAACCAACACCATTTTTGACGATGGGGGCCGCGATGAGATTGGCAGAAAAACGCTGGTCTGGATTCAAGTCCGTGTAGTACTGATCCAAAGCGGGGCGACGCCAGCTAGCCTCCAGACGATTGACGTTACTTGCGTCAATCTGATCCAGAGCAGAGTATTTGTTGGCGCCATTGTTACCGCCATAGAATGCCCATTCACCAGCAGGGTCTTGAGGGGTGCCTGGGCTAGTGGAGCCAGGCGCCACGTCAGCTATGGCTGGAGTAGTGTTGGTGCTTTCGCTTGCAACTTCCTCCGGCTGAGAATCGCAAGCGGTAAGGAGCAGGATGGCTGCGGCCATCACGGCAAGAGTGTAAGTTCTGGAATTTGCTGGAGATTTTCTTATTTTCATTGTCTACCCCGATTAGCGATAAATCATATTGTGTCTGATTCTAAGCAATTATGTCGCCTTTTTGAAACCATTTGCCCCGCGGCGCTTAACTGACTGTTGAAAACTAGGGCGCTAAGGCTTAGTCTCATGGGCATTACTGTCAATTAATCAGAATAATAAAACGATGGAACCTTCCACACAGACCTTCAAGAGCAGTAGATTGCTGCTGGCCGTCTGAAATATATCCGCCGACATCCCAGCCATACTAAATGCTCGGGAATTCATTGTTCCGATGGAAATTTCGAGGACCTTAATGATTTCTGTAAAAAAAGATGGAGCTACCACTGATGATAGCGAGCAGTGGTAACTCCTTGCGCAAACTTTGTCTGCCAACAGCAGAGCTGGCTTAGGCCAGTATCAGATAGAGTGACATCACCGCCAACATCAACAGAGATTTTCCTATCTCTTGTGGCTTGTTTGGCCTGGAATTGATTAAGTTATTTTTCATCGTGGGTAAGAGGTTAGAAGAGAATGAAAGTTTTTGATATGCGACCGTCGTTCCATGGATATTCATCCAGTAGTATTGTGGGTTGGTACTACGAACGTGCCTGGAACACCATGAATGGAGCAAAGCGTGCAATCGTAGCCCGTGCGGTAGACCTCTATACGGCTGAAATTTCAGAAGATCACAGGACAGTAAAATTCAATATTCCCGAAGATTCGGAAGACGCCGATCAGTTTCTCGATTGCAATAAGAAAAACATTAAAGTAATCGACGATTTTTTTGCGGACAATTCTGTTCGCTCGAAACACTTCAGGGATAATCTGGAAATATATATAGCCCGTGCAATCGATGAAATTTTTGATAGCGGGATATGTGAAATCCTGAAACAGAAATTGTTTCCGGATGAGCTAGTGCCTTCTACCCAGGAAGAACTGGACACTCTATTAGCCGACACGAACTCCAGTTACACCGAGGCGGTGAATGAATGTGTTCGGGTCTTCAGAAATGGCCTTACCGACGACAGCGAAGAGGCATTGGAAATTCTAGAGAGCAAGTTGCTGTCGGCGAGAGAGATGTTAGACAAAAATGTCGGCGCCATAGAACATGAGCTAACACGAAGGAAGACCGAAAAAAATAATTCCAAAGAAGAGGGTTAAGTCCATGACGGTAAATTCCTTACTGACTAGAAGGCAGTGTCTTGCCGGCTTGGCAACTACGGCTGCTGCTCCATTTGTAGGACCCTACGCGGGATTGCAGGCGGCGGAAGAGAACAAGATGCGCGGCGCCTTGATGATTTTGAGTACACCCTACACCGAATCAGGAGAAGTGGACTACGAAGACCTGGCGAAGGAAGTGGCTTTCTGTGATCAGTGTGGTGTTCAGGGTCTGGTATGGCCGCAAAACTCCAGTGAACAACGTTATCTCTCCAAAGAAGAACGCATCCGTGGATTCGAAGTTCTCGCCGAGGCGAATCGTGGAAGAAATATGGCATTGGTGCTGGGTGTGCAGGCAGATGATACCGAAGGCATGTTGCAGTATGCCCGGGTAGCGGAAGACCTGGCGCCGGACGGCATGATAGCTATTCCGCCCACTAGTGCTAACTCCTTGGAAGAAATTCATGCCTATTATGCTGCGCTCTGTGAAATTACTGAGCGGCCGATCTTCGTGCAAACCAGTGGCGGTCCGGACATCGAACTTACTATCGAGTTTCTGGTTAGATTAGCCACTGATTTACCGCAGTGTGGTTACATAAAGGAAGAGTATGGCAACGTGCATGAGCGCATGCTGGCTCTGCAGGCGTATCAGCCCACCCCCATACGTAGTGTGTTTGGAGCGACCCTGGGTCGTGGATGGCTGTATGAGATGCGCATTGGAACTGACGGAGTTATGACAGGTGGAACCATGTACGGTGATATCTATGCAAAGCTCTGGGATCTCTATCAACAGGGTAACCGAGATGAATTGCGAGAAGTGTATAGTAAGTTACTATTGATTCAGAATCTGGATAATCTCATACCCGGTGTAAGACTTTATGTATTGCAGAAGCGTGGCGTCTTCAAGACTACGAAATCCCGTCGAGGGGAATACAGTTTTTCCCGACAGCAGATTGCGGAAATAGAATACAGACTGGACGCACTGCTTCCCTATATGACGGTATAATCCTGCCCATCGCTTTGTTCCATTTTCTTACAGGACCTTCAGCATGTTGAATCTGCAGGACACCGCTCTGTTTCGTACAGAGAATTACATTAATGGCCAGTGGAAATCTGGTTCAGCAGGATCTCTGGAAGTATTTAACCCTTCTACAGGAGAATCTATCGCTAAAGTCGCCAACGGTGACGCGGTAGACACCGAGGCAGCTGTGGAAGCGGCGGCATTGGCATTCAAAACATGGAGTCGAACCCCTGCAAAACAACGAGCCAGCCTGCTTAGGAGATGGTACGAGCTGGTTTTAGAAAACGCAGACGACCTTGGTGCCTTGATGACAGCAGAGCAGGGCAAGCCTCTGCCTGAAGCCGTCGGCGAGATTAACTATGGCGCCGAGTTTATCGAATTCTATGCCGAAGAGTGCAAGCGAATAAGCGGCTCTACTATTCCCACTGTTGCCAATGACAGGCGTCTGCAAACCTATAAGCAAGCGGTGGGCGTGGTTGGCTGCATTACTCCCTGGAATTTCCCCAGTGCCATGATTACTCGCAAGGCAGCTCCGGCAATGGCTGCAGGTTGCACAGTTGTAATTAAACCGGATGCCGGAACACCGCTTTCTGCTCTGGCGCTTTGCGAACTCGCCGACAGAGCAGGTATTCCCCCTGGCGTGATCAATGTGGTGGTGGGCAGCGACGCAGCGGCCATCGGTAAGGTATTAACTCAGCATCCGAAGGTGGCGAAGTTCACATTCACAGGATCTACCGCTATCGGGCGCATACTCATGGCTCAGTGTGCTTCCACGGTAAAGAAAATATCTCTGGAACTTGGTGGAAACGCACCTTATATCGTATTCGACGATGCCGACATCGATGAAGCCGTTGCCCACTGCATTGCAACCAAGTTTCGAAATTGCGGACAGACATGCGTCTGCACAAACCGCATTTATGTTCAGTCCGCCATTGAGGAAGAATTTTCAGCCAAGCTAAAGACTGCTATTTCGGAAGTTGTTGTTGCAGATGGATTTACCGAAGGAGCTATCATCGGGCCGATGATAAATATGCAGGCCGTCGAAAAAATGGATGCATTCATGAAAGATGCGGTGGAGAAAGGAGTCGAAGTGTTATTAGGTGGAGGTAGGCATCAGCTGGGTGAGAATTTTTATCAGCCAACACTTCTCAGAAATATCTCAGACGATATGCGCATTGCTGGTGAGGAAATATTTGGTCCTATCGCAGCCCTGCAAACCTTTGAGACTGAGGAAGAAGTTATCGCGAAAGCAAATGACACAGAGTACGGGCTAGCTGCCTATTTCTTTACCAGAGACGTGGGGCGGGTCATGAGGGTTTCAGAAAACCTGGAGTACGGAATCGTCTGCTCAAATTCCGGAGTCTTCTCCACCGAAGTCGCTCCATTCGGTGGATGGAAACAATCCGGTATAGGTTCAGAAGGTGGCCATGAAGGCATATTGGATTTCTATGAAACCAAATTTCATTCCATGGGTGGCATTGAAAGATAATCGGTGGACGGTTTAATCCGAATAATTAATCCTCAGGTTTGGAAAGCTGAATCGAACCAATCTTCAGTTGTTTGCTACCTTCGAAAAATGGCTTCCACAGCTTAATAGAAACCGGCACAGTCACGTTCAGCACAAAAGCAGTGGCCATTAGGGTGTAAAATGCCTCTGTGGTTATTATGGAATTCTGTACGTAACCAATGTCCATAACAACAAATGCGAGCTCTGCTCGACCCAACATACCCAGTCCTATCAAGATGCTCTCATGCCATTGGTAATTTCCGGTAAATTTAGCAGCTAAACAAGCAGACAGAATCTGGCCGATAAGAATCCCGGCTGTTAGTACTGCGATCTGTGGAATAACAGCGAAAAGAATGCTTTGATCGAATACGATCTTCGTGCCCAACTCAACGAAAAATACCGGGCCAATCCATGAGAAGGCGACATTGTCGACTATCTTCTTGGTTTGATTATATTGATCGATATCCGGGTCTTCATTAGGCTGGAAATATTCCTGCTTAATAATCAGCCCGGCCATATAAGCGCCCACCGCCGGGTGAAAACCAAATTCATAAGACAGCAGAGCGATTAAAAGCGCAACAAGCAGTACTGCAAGAGTCGCCTGCTCTCCTTTGCCAAAGGAGATGAAGTGTTTAATTCCAAAATTTCTTATGAGTGGTAACTTGTGAAATAAAACCAGACGGGAGTGATGAGGAAAGATCAGTAATTCCATCAGGGTTATTAAGAGGAAAAAAGCCACCGCCTTACTGATGATAATGAATATACCTATAGCGCTGACTTCAGCTTCTCCGGTGGCGATGGGAACCAGAATGGCAACAGCAGCTAGAGCGGCAATATCATCCATGATGGCCGATGTCATAATTCCGGTTGAAGCCTCGGTATTTTGCAGCTTTTCACTTTTCAGTGACACCATGGTCAGTGAAACAGCAGTAGCGGTCATTGCCAGAGCGCACATAACCGACAGATTGGCATCCTGCCAAAAATAGAACGTTGTGTAGTAGGCAATTGCAAACGGCGCCAGCGCACCGAACAGGGCTATTCCCCAGGATCGTTTCATGCCCTGCACAAAGTGATTGGTGTCCTCCTCGAAGCCGAGAGCGAACATGATGAGGATAATTCCGATCTCGGAAAAGCCACGGATAAACTCAGTACTTTCTTCTGGCAATACACCAAGGTTCACCATGGTGGAACCAAAGGCAAGAAAGTACAGGACCGGAGTTAGTTTGGTCCTGTGTGCGAGAAAATAAGATAGAAATACCCCAGACCATATGATGGCGAGGAAAAACATGTCATCCATTGATTATGCCTACTGTTTTTCTTTGAATTTACGCGATTACCAAGCCGAAGTCTTGATCAGATCGATATTATCCCATATCTGAGTAACAGGTAATCTAAGCTTATTTATTCGTTTCGGTGGTGCCTATCTTCCGCAGCTAAACGTCATAGCATTATTGAGAGTGAACTTTGCACCCTTGTTGTTGAGGATTAAGGACTGAGGATTGGGGGTTTGTTTAATTTAAGAGTAGAGGTAATAACTTAAGTAGAAGGAAAAACCTACAGGCAAAAAAAAGAGCTAACTCCGAAGAGTTAACTCTTATTCTTTCATACTCGTTCTTTCATTTTCGTGAAAGAGAGCTTGTTTAAACATCCTTACGAGCCGAAGCCCGTAAGGGAGAGCTGTTTAGAACAAGTTGAAACGAGCACTCAGGCGTATGCCACGAGGACGCTGGTACTGAGAAACCAGACCGTAATCCGGATCGGCTGTACCTGCTGCTGTATCACCTTCTTCACTAACTCGGATAGCCTTGTCAGTGTTAAGCGCGTTGAATATGTCCAGAGTCAGCAACACATCAGTGTTGGCAATTTCCAGATTATATTGTGCGCTCAAGTCGATGTTGTGCATCACTGGAGTGTGTCCCAGTGAACCACGGCCAACAGGGCTTCCCTGACAGAAGTGTGATGAAGCACCGTAATCACCTGCGAAAGCATCTGTTGGGTGAACACCGAAACAGCTGATTGGGCGGCCTGATTGCCACAACAATGATGCACCAAGGCGCAGACCATTGTCGAACTCATAGCTACCATAACCTTTCAGTGTATGTGCACGGCTGTTAGGTAGTTCACCATAGGAGTTGTCAACCAATCCTGGCTGGTCGAAGTTTTGGGTAATACCCGCATCGTCCTGCCCGTTGTCTGACTTAACATAACCTTCGTGGTTACCTAAAGATTCTGACCATGTGTATGAAAAGTCAGCTGACCAGTTGTTCTCCAGAGGGCGTCCAACAGTAAACTCAAGAGCCTTGTAAGTACGCTTGGCTTCAGGATAGCGAAGCTGCGCAGCTGACAAAGTTACTTGCTCATCAGTCTCTGGAATGTACACACTCATGTCAGCACCGGGATTGGTAAGTACATACTGGTGGAAGCCAGTAAAAGTGTCTTCTACAGTTCCGCCAGCAGTCCAGTTGCCTGCACCGTTGTAGTAATCGATTACAGCAGCATCAATCGCTACGTCTTCGATTGTTGTACCCAGATCACGGTAGATACCCTTAACACCGATCTCAAGACCGGAGTCCAGAGTAGTTTGGTATCCAAGGATGTACTCTTCCTGGAACATTGCTTCGATGTTGGCATCTGTTGTAGAGCGAGTATCAGGCACAGTACCGTCACCGAATACGACTGTGTCATAGATTGCTCCAAGGCCTGTAGGAACTTCTTGAGCACCAATACTCACACCATCCCAGTCGTAGTAATCATGGATGTAGGTTTCGTTACCAGCCATACGAATGTTTGTATTCGCAGCGATTGGCAAGTAGTACTCACCGTAGTTAGCGAAGAGCTTGGACCGACCTTCACCAGTTGGATCCCAAACTGCAGATAGGCGAGGAGCCCACTGATCTTCAACTTCAACGAAAACACCACCTGCAGCGTTCATGTTTTTGAAGGATTCGTTACGAATACCAAGCTCGAGAGTCAAACGGTCGGATACGTCCCATACGTCCTGAATATACCAGGCGTCTGATTCAGTAGTGAATGAACCACCAACGCTGTAGGTACGCAGACGAACGTTCGCGCCAGAAGGACATTCAGCAGGAGTACACTCGTTGTATGCGTTTGTTGGATCACGCAGCCAGTAAGCGCCACCGGAGTTCGCAGTGGCTTCGTCTGCTGCATTTTCCTCGTTGTCGATACCGAAGGAAAGCTCATGTCCAGCAAAGCCAGTCCACTGGATGTCGGCGCGAGTCATTTCACGATTATCAAGACCTGATGATACTGTGAAGTTTGACCACTCACCCTGAGCCTGAAATCCACCGTTGTATTCATAGACAACCGGAATCGAAGCAGTAGCTGGAGCTGTTGTTCTGTTAGCTTCGTTCTCACCGTAGGAAAGAGAAACCTGCAGATCGTTGCCGAAGTTACCAGTGTAAGAGGCTATCCAGTTCTCACCACCTTTTTCATAGACTGTGTCGCCGAAAGAATCGCCACGTGTGAAAGTATCACCATCGAATCCATATACAGCTTCAGTTTCAGTACGCTCATCAGAGAACGCCGTGTATTCAACGTGGTGATCTGGAGTGATGTAACCATCAAGCTTAATGCCCCAAAAACCTTCGTCTGAAACGTTGTCGTAGTCACGACCAGACTGGATACCTGCATAACGCTGTTCCACTTCTTCATTACTGTACAAAGCGTAGAAGAACAGACGGTCTTTGATGATTGGACCGGAAGCGTATACGTCACCCGTCATAGTTGTATCTTCATCAAGATCGTTTGCAGCTGCGAAAGTGTTCGGAGAAGTTTCCAGTCTGTCATCGCTGTAGTAAGCATTGAAACCGAAATCCCACTCATTTGAACCGCTCTTGGTGGTCGCGTTCATAACACCACCGAGTGAACGACCATACTTGGCAGAGTAACCGCCAGTCTTCACCTGAATAGTGTCATAGAACTCAAATGGAACCTGAGAGAAACCAACACCAGTTCGGAAGTTAGTTGTGTTCAGGCCGTTAATGAAAGAAGTGTTTTCAGCGACCGAAGCTCCACCGAAAGAAGCCAGGTTACCGAAACGGTTATCACCAAGGCTAGCACCTGGAGCAAGAAGAGCAACTGAAGTCAGGTCTCTCTTGATAGGCATTTCGAGTAGTAATTCAGAGCTGATTACGAGACCGGATTCAGCGATGCCAGTATCTACAGCAGCGCGACGAGCACCAGTAGTAACAATCTCGTTGATCACAGCAGTTGTAGTCGCCAGGTTAACGCTTGTAGCGCTACCTAGAGAAACTTCAACGTCAAGGGTATCAACAACAGCGCCGTTTTGAAGGACACGTACCTGGTAAGAACCTGGAGCCAATCCGTCAATACGGAATTCGCCACCTGCACCAGTAGTTTCACTTCGAGCAGTTCCTCTGGAAGTATCAAGGACTTCAACAACAGTATTGCTGCCTGCTCCTTGAACTACTCCGCGGACTGCGCTTGTAGTTGATTGCGCGAAGGCAGGAGTGCCAACAGAAAGAGCCAGAGCACATATAGCTGCGCTTAGGACCTTTTTCGCGATAGGTTTTCTAGATTTTGTAAATGGAACGGGTTGATTAAACATCCGTTTCCCCCTTTGGTTTAATAGTTAGTTTTTTTTTGCATCAATGCAGAAATGCACAAAAGAAGCATTCCTTGCGGATTACTTCAGTGCGAAAAGAATCTTATTTAGAGACGCGTTCTTATGTAACTGCGCGTTTAATCTCAAATAAGAAGCTAAATTTCTCCATGTAACTGGCTGCGAATGCTAACAACAACACAAGCGCTGTTCTAGTGTTAAATGAGCAATATTCCTGATTTCTAATAATAGTTAAGTGATTGATAGCTATGAAATAAAAGAGGCGGAACAGGCTTGCCGTATAGAAGTAAAAACGACCCAATTTGTCCCTCTGTAACAGCTTGTTTTATAAGGAATTGTTACAGACTATTACTGAGTTTGTAACAAGATGTTACAGAAGTAGGGTGTGCTTCAGAGGTTCCATGGGGGGTAGAGGAGAGAAAATTATTTTCCATTTAATTTCTATTAAAGCGAGTAAATCCCTGAAAATCAGGGAAATTGAGACTTCAGTAACTAAAATATTGCTAAATAATTGATCACATTGCGTGTTTTTTGATCAATATTTTTGGCCTCAACCGCTGTCACATGTCACTTTTTTGCCATATTTCCATTAATTCTCTCGCTTGAGCGCAGGAAACTGGACTTCTGTGATGGCTGTCAGTCCTATTAATTAGCTGGGAAACCAGAGCAGCATTGTTTCTTGCCAGAGTCTCATCAGCCATTTGTTGGTTATTCTCGAAACCAATGCGGCAGTGACCTCCTTGTTCCATCGCGGCTTCCATACAATCAAGCTCGGTTGAGCCGAATGCACACAACCACCATAGGTTCTTTCTTTTTAGGTTTTCCAGTAAGGGGTTCAGGTCTTCGGCTCGTGACTTCTGCCCATCGGTATATCTACCTAACACAAGCAGAACGTTGGCAGATTCCTGAGGAACAATTCCTCGGTTCTGCATTTCATTGAAACGCTTGATGTCTTCGGAGTCATACAGAATATATTGCGGTGCTATTCGTGAAGCCTGCAGCCAGGCGAAGAAATCTGCGGCGCGGGATTCGTCCGTTGGCAGCGGGCAAATTTCCCGGAGGGCTACCGAAATTGCCTCGGGTCTGAGGTCTTTAACTAATTGGATCTGCTCATCGGGCTTGTAAATACCAACCGCTTCAGTGGTGATTTGAATTATTAATTCATCTCCAACCTGTTTTCTGATGGCGGCGATAGCTTCCCTGTAAAGATCGGCGTCCAGTGAATGGCCACCATGCTGGTCACGAACATGAAGGTGAATCATGCAAGCGCCTGCATCCTGACATTCGGCTGCAGTCATAGCGAGCTCGGTAGGAGATAGAGGTAAGCCGGCGTGGTCGTCCTTGGTCTTGCGCGCACCATTGGGGGCGACTGCAATCATTAATGGTGTGTACCCTTTTTCTTCTGTGGTTATATTCATGGGCTTCCCGTCTGCAGATCAAGCTTTTTACTGTAAGGCTTCTCGCGTTGGCGCAACTTATGTAGCTCTTCGTGAATCTCTATATTACTTTCTTGCACAAGAAGGTAGCGACTTACAGATTCTATATCGTATGCTTAGTGAAAATCACAAACACCTTAGCGCTTTCAGGCCTTCAATATGTCACACGATCATGATCACACCGAACCACCTTCCGATCTGGAGTTACGAGTAAAGGCTCTCGAAAGCCTGATGGTGGAAAAAGGCCTGGTTAACCCGGAAGCGCTCAATGCCATTATCGATACCTACGAGAATAAAGTTGGGCCGCGTAACGGTGCCCATGTTGTTGCCAAGGCATGGAGTGATAATGTTTTTAAAGAGCAGCTTATGGATAATGCGACTGAAGCAGTTGCCAGCATTGGCTACTGCGGAAGACAGGGCGAGCACCTTAAGGTGGTCGAGAATACTTTAGATACTCATAACCTGGTGGTGTGCACTCTTTGCTCATGTTATCCATGGACAGTGCTTGGTCTGCCGCCTGTATGGTACAAGTCAGCACCCTATCGTTCGCGAGCAGTGAGTGAGCCTCGCGCTGTATTGCAAGAGTTTGGCACGCAACTGAAGGACGATGTGAAAATAAGAGTCTGGGATTCCACCTCCGAAATGCGTTATCTGGTACTGCCAATGAGGCCAGAGGGAACTGAAGACTGGAGTGAGGAGCAATTACAAAAATTAGTTAGTCGCAATTCCATGATAGGTGTGGAATTGGCAAAGGCCGCAGATGATCAGGAAAGTCAGACATGAAAGGTGGGCATGATCTCGGTGGTAAAAGCGGACACGGGCCCATAAATCCTGAAGCGGAGAATGATGAGCCTGTTTTTCACGCAGACTGGGAGCGACGGGTTTTTGCGCTGACAGTAGCTAGCGGAATGCTAGGTAAATGGAATATAGACGAATCTCGTCATGCCAGAGAACGCCAACCAGCTCAGCAGTATCTCAACAACAGTTACTATGAAAACTGGCTTGAGGGCATAGAAACCCTTTTGCTGGATAAAAGCTTATTGAAGAAAGAAGAGTTGCAGAAGGAAGGATTGCCTAGCTCCACCGAAGGTAACTCAGCGCCAGATCAAAACCTTCGTGTTCCAGGAGTTAGTGATGCACTAAAAATCCTTGCCAGTGGCGGCCCCTCAGATGTGCTTACTCAAACGCCTGCTCGTTTCGCTGTCGGTGATCTTGTAAAGGTTCGTATTATGGATGGAGCAGGACATACTCGAGCGCCGGAGTATGTTCATTCTAAACAAGGAACTATCGAACTTCATATTGGCTGCCATGCGTATCCAGATCTAAACTCAACACGAAATGAAAATGACGAAATACCTGGAGAGCATCTTTACTCTGTCAGTTTCAAATCGGAAGAACTCTGGCCCGAAGGCTCAGAGGATTCAAAAAATTCAGAGGTCCGAATCGATCTGTGGGAACCTTATTTGGAGAAATTGAAATGAATGCCAATAGCTTGAATCCGCCGTTGCAGCCTCAGCAGCCGGCAGATGAAGAAGGCCCGGTTTTTAGAGAGCCTTGGGAAGCACAGGCCTTTGGTTTAGTGATAGCACTTCATCAACAGGGACTATTCAGTTGGCAGCAATGGGCTACAGTATTGAGTGAAGAGATTACACATGCCCAGCAAGCTGGCGACCCCGATATGGGCGACACCTATTATCATCATTGGTTAAGTGCCTTAGAGAAAATATGTGAGTTGAATGGATTAAGCGATTCGCCGGAAATGAGCTCCAGAAAAGAGCTGTGGCGCTCCGCCTACGTAAATACTCCCCATGGCCAAGCTATAGAATTGTCTGCTGCCAAGCGGTAATTTTGTGGACTTGAAATCCACGACTTAATAATAAAACGGGAGAACTTCTTGGACGTAGTAATTTCAGATTTACAGGCCGATGATCGGGATCACTGGGAGTTACTCTATCGTGCCTACGCTGATTTTTATCAGGTTCCCATGAGCCAAGAAATAATGGACGAGGTGTGGTCCTGGATTCACGATCAGCAACAGTCCTTCTATGGGAAAATAGCAAAGGATGGTTCGGGCGAAGCGCTCGGTATGATGCATTTTCGGGCTATGCCTTCGCCATTGAGAGGCTCTCATGTAGGCTTCCTTGATGACTTGTTTGTAAAGCCGGAATTTCGCGGAAAAGGGGTTGTAGATGCCTTGTTTGAAGAATTAGACCTGACGGCTAAGGCTCATGGTTGGCCCTTTGTTCGCTGGATCACCGCCGATGATAATTACCGCGGGCAGGCAGTGTATGACAAACTGGCTGAGAAAACCAAATGGCTTACCTATCAGATGCCGATTAAACATCAAGGCTGAGTACTTATGACTATCCCTGACAAGCGAGATGGATTACTTTATTTTTTCGGGTCTATTTTCGCGGCATTTGCGTCATATCGCATGCATATTGAGCTCATCGATGTTGGGGTTTTTCCAATCTTCGAGGCGCTCATCGATTTACATGGGCGTGCACCTGATCAATACCGTGTGTTGCCTTATTTGCTGATAGAGTTTATTAGAAATATTTTGGAATTATTTAGTAGTGTAGAGCTATCGCCGAAGTATCCGATCATAATCTTCGACGCACTGTTTTTATTTCTGTCGAGTGTGTTGCTAGCAGGAATGTTTAGCCGCTTACGTATCAGGTTGATTCTGATTTTCTTACTACTTACCTATCCGTTCATGATGTTTGATGGCTATCGACCTATTAGTTCATTCATCCTCTTTCTTTCCAGTCTCACCATGCTACTTTGCCAGCAGCATACTCTGCCCATGAGGAAGCTCGCTTTCTTTCTGCTATTGCTGACATTTAGTTTTACTCGCGCCGATGTAGCACTGGTATTGGCCGTAATTTCTTTTGCCTACGTCTCTTTCAATAATCTGGAAAAAGGTCTGATAGTAGTCATTCCAATAGGTATTCAGCTCTTGCTAAGTCGTGTGCTGTTTCCGGAGGCAGAATATTTCAGTTCTGTAGTCATGATCATGGACAATTTAGGCGGTCGTTTCCTTATTGGGTCTCCCTTGAGCTATCTCATTATCGGATTGCTTATTTGTTTTTGGTCTGAAGTCGCCGGCTTCGTCAGCTCTGCCTGGAGACAGAGGAAGCAAGCTCTAATTCCTTTACTAAGCTACTGTGTTCTGCTGTTTATAATAGCTAGACCAAATGAAACCAGGCTGTTCCTTCCTTTGCTTCCTGCAGTCCTGCTTCTACTTGGTGATCAGCAGGCATCTGAAAAGCAAGAGGCAGCAGGGGAGACAATGTAGGTGGTTAAATTCGACTCGATCAGAGAGCGGGCAGAACAGCGTAAGGGCGGGGCAAAGGCGCTAGCTAAACTCCTGCCAAAGGTTTCGACGAAGAAAGCTCTTCAGAATCTCGGTGACGACCGTTACCTGGCGATGATGACTAAATGCATTAATCAGGCGGGGTTCAGTTGGAAGGTAATCGAGAATAAGTGGCCCGAGTTTGAGGAAGCCTTTTTTGCTTTCGATCCCATCAAGCTAGGCTATCTTTCTCCGGAACAATGGGAAGCCTATGCCAGTGATAGACGGGTGGTTCGCAATTGGCAGAAAATAAAAGCCCTCCAGGAAAACGTTTTCTTTGTACAGGAAGAGGCGCGAAATCACGGCAGTTTTGCCAAGTTTATTGCCCAGTGGCCAGAGAGTGATCAAATAGGCCTGATGGCTTATCTAAAGAAGAATGGCTCGCGACTCGGAGGGCAGAGTGCTTTGTGGTTTTTGCGACGCGTAGGCAAGGATTGTTTCGTTCTGTCACGGGACGTGGTGACTACATTGAAGGCTTCAGGATTGGATATTGCTGAGAAGCCCAGCAGTAAAAGGGATCTTATCAAGGTGCAGGATCAGTTCAATGCCTGGCATGATGAAACTGGTTTGCCCCTAAGTCATCTAAGTAGAATTGCCGCCTGTTCCGTAGGCGAAAACTATCTAACTTAGTACTAGCTCATGCTAGTTTTTCTTTCACTCCAGAGGCCGATTTCCAGAGCTAGGCCTAACCCTGTGTTCCTCATCCGTGTGATAATTGGAGGATGATCACACGACGCAAAACACTCAAAGGCTTGGGTATAACTTCTTTGGCAGCAAGCCTGCCATCCATAGCATTTTCTCAATCGAATACCACTACTTCTGATCAACTCAATCCCTTAAAAATCCCTGTGGAATTAAGAGGAGAGTTGAATGCTGATTTGAATACGCCAGTACGGCAATTTCAACTCACTCTACAAAGTGGAAGCACTTCTTTCTTTCCAAATGTCCAAACCGCAACTATGGGGATTAATGGCAGCTATCTTGGCCCCACTATGCGCTTCAGGCGCGGAGAAGAAGTAGCGCTCCAAGTTCAAAACCAATTGAATGAGCCATCAACTCTTCACTGGCACGGGTTTCATCTTCCGCCAAGCGCCGACGGCGGCCCCCATCAACCTATAGAAGCAGGGCAGACCTGGAACACTGGATTCGAAGTGGTGCAATACGCTGGGACTTTTTGGTATCACTCCCACATGCTGCACACCTCCGGTGAGCAAGTGTATCGAGGGCTAGCTGGTCTGATTCTCATTGACGATAATGAGCAGGAAGTTGAACTTCCTTCGGACTATGGTGTGGATGATATTCCACTGGTAGTTCAGGATCGTCGGTTTGATGATGATGGTTCGTTGCTTTACATGAACCGTTATGAAGACTTGGTAATGGGCATGCATGGCGAAACAATTTTAGTGAATGGTACTCGCAATGCATTTTTCGAAGCCGAAACTCGAAAATTGCGATTGCGATTGTTGAATGCCTCCAACGCCAGAACTTTTACCTTCGCTTTTAGTGATGATCGGGAATTTCATCAGATTGCCAGTGATGGTGGTTTGCTTGGGCGCCCAGTAGCAATGACTCGCCTGGAACTTGCACCTGCTGAACGAGGGGAGATAATCCTGGAGCTAGCCCCTGGGGAAGAAGTCAAATTACTTAGTCTGGGCAAGCCTAATAATTTCCCGGAATTTGATGGCGCGATGAGCGAGATAATGCGCAAATTAAATACCCAGAGCTTCGACATACTCCAGATAAGAGCGCAGCCTGAATTAAGAGACAGTCCCGAAATTCCGGAGCAGTTCAACTCTATCTATAGGCTTCCGGAAGCTGCCTCCACTAATACCAGGCAATTTCTTCTGTCCATGGGTTCTGGAATGCGTAGTGGAGAAGATCGAGGGCCGGGTAGGGGAACCCGTAACGGGAATGGCGGTGGTTATGGCGGCGGTCAATTTTCTATTAACGGCCGCCTGATGAATATGAATTTCGTTAATGAGCGTATCGAGCTTAATACCACAGAGATTTGGGAAGTGAGGAACAATTCACCGATGATGCACCCCTTTCATGTTCATAACGGACAATTTCAGATACTGGACCGGGACGGTGTTGCCCCTGCGGCGAATGAAATGGGTTGGAAAGATACGGTAAAAGTGGAATCCGGTGAACTTGTGCGCATCATCATGCGCTTTACTGATTTCACCGATGAAGAAAATGCCTATATGTATCACTGCCATATTCTCGAACACGAAGACCGTGGAATGATGGGGCAGTTTTTGGTGGTGTAAAGTCCTGCGCGACTTTGCGACATCTCTTTTTATTCGGAAAGTAAGTCATGAATATCAACGAACCACAAAATGAAGTCCCTGCTGATGAAAACTATGGTTTTCAGGACACGTCCTACAAAGCAGCCGGTGAAATTGAGGGCATTCAGAAACTGGTAAAATCTTTCTATCAGTTTATGGACTCCCTACCGGAAGCGAAAGTCGTGCGAGCCATGCATGCAGATGATTTGTCACTTATCGATGACAAGCTTACTCACTTCCTGTGTTATTGGTCAGGAGGCCCGAGGAGTTTTGTAGAAAAATATGGCCCGGTGAATATCCCCCGTGCCCATATGCATCTGAAAGTGGGAGAGAAAGAAAGGGACGCATGGTTGCTGTGTATGGAGAAGGCAATAGAGCTTCAAACCTATAAACCCTCGTTTAAAAAATACCTGCTCGAACAGCTAGCCAACCCAGCCGAACGTATTCGACTGACAAGCCTGAATCCTGATTGATAGACTGGTTTCGAAAAGAACACCTTTAGGGTTACGCTAAGGATCAATATTAAAAGTATGGGTAGAGTTTTAATCAGACAACTAGCTAAAGACGATTGGGAGCTTTATAAAAATCTACGTCTGCGTTCCTTGCAGGAATCACCGGAAGCATTTGGCTCAACTTATGAGCGGGAAAGTGAATTTACCGATGAGCGTTGGCGTGACCGCGTCGATGCGAATGGTGGAGTTCATCAGACGCTGCCACTAGTAGCAGAAATTGATGAGCAAGCAATCGGAATTGCAAGTGGAGTAGTTCATTTCGCTGGCGATAATTCTGCTTACGTTTATCAAATGTGGGTTGCGCCAGAAAGCAGAGGGCAGGGAGCGGCGAGACTGCTCTTAGACAGAATTATTTCCTGGGCTAGTTTAGTGGGCGTAGATAATCTTAATCTTGGAGTTAATCTATCCAATTCCGAGGCAATAAAACTCTATCAGTCTGCGGGTTTTACATTTTTTGGTGAGCAGGAACCTATGCGGCCTGATTCCAGTTCTCTAACACAAAGCATGACGCATCAATTGAGTACCGGCTGAGCTGTTCCGATTCCTAACGCCGTATTTTTGTCTCTAAAATAACCGAAGAATTTGTTCTCACTACCCCTGGCATGTCAGCGATGCGATCCAGTAATTGATTGAGCTCCAGAGGCGAACTTGCGCGCACCATCGCGATCATGTCGTAGTCACCACTTATGGCGAATAGAGAAGTAAGCTGGGTAAGCTTTCCCAATGCAACAAAAGTCTGCCCGCTTAACTTCTGAGTAGCTTCTATTAATACATGGGCCATCAGGCTGTTCTTTTCATACTCATCATGAAGCTTCACCGTATAGCCTTCGATGATGTTCTGACTTTCGAGTCGCTTTAGCCGGCTCTGAATTGTAGAGCGGGAAACCCCTAATCGCCTGGCTAGTTCGGTAGTAGCTGTTCGTGCATTGTCTTGCAGCAATGCCAGCAGTTTTTGGTCCAAATTGTCCATATTGCTCACCAGTGTCATCAAAATGATGAATATCAGCATCAATTTGTTAATTATAGACCTACATTCTGACAGCGCAAGAGGCGATCCTTTGTTTATGAGTTAAGACTTAAACAGGTCAGGAGATGCATTATGAAGAATATAGCTGTAGTAGGCGCAGGAAAAATCGGCGAAATGATAGTTGAGCTACTGGGAAGTACGGGTGACTATCAGGTGACTCTGTTGGATGGGAATGCTGCGCAACTTGAGAGATTCAAGCCGAGCGATCGTTTGCAGACTCGCCAGTTAGACGTCAGCGATATCCCGGCACTAACGGAAGTGTTGAAGGGACATTTTGCAGTTCTCAGTGCCACGCCATTCTATTTGACCGAAGCTATCGCCACCGCTGCGAAAGAGGCAAAGGTACACTATCTTGATTTGACCGAAGACGTTGCCAGCACCGAGCGAGTTAAAGCACTGGCTAAAGGTGCGGAGACGGCATTCATTCCGCAATGTGGGTTAGCGCCAGGTTTTATTTCAATCGTCGCCAATCACATCGCCGCTAAATTCGATGAACTGCAAAGCATTCGAATGCGCGTCGGTGCTCTGCCGCAGTATCCCAGTAATTCACTGAACTACAATCTCACCTGGAGTACAGACGGCGTCATCAACGAATACATCGAACCCTGTGTTGCCATTTCAGGCGGTGAACTAACACAGGTGCCGGCCATGGAACAGCTTGAACATTTTTCTCTGGATGGTGTGCGCTATGAGGCTTTCAATACTTCCGGTGGCCTGGGCACTCTGGCTGAAACTCTTGCTGGGAAAGTAGACAACCTCAGTTACCAGACTATTCGCTATCCCGGTCATTGCGAGATTATGAAGACTCTTCTCAATGACTTGCAACTGGCCAACCGTCGTGACGTATTGAAGGACGTGTTGGAAAATGCCGTGCCTGCAACTATGCAGGATGTTGTTCTGATCTTCGTTACAGTCAGCGGCAAGAAAGATGGGGAGCTTCTGCAAGAGAGCTATGCCAACAAAGTTTATGCTCAGGAGATTAACGGCAAACTTCATAGCGCCATCCAGTTAACTACAGCAGGAAGTATCTGTGCGGTGTTGGATCTTCTCGCTAACAATCAAATTCCACAAAAGGGTTTTGTGAAGCAGGAAAGTATTTCCCTGCCTCAATTTCTCGAGAATAGATTCGGCGCCTATTACGATCTGCAAGCATTGAGTCAGGCTGCTTGAGTATAAAATCCTAACAAACCTAAACGGAAAGAAGTCATGCAAGTACAAAACTCATTCAAGGCAATAGCAAAAGAACTTGGGCTAAGCGATGCTGAGCTGAGTGGAGGAGATCTCCCGGTCAAGTCCCCAATTGATGGCAGCGAGCTGGGCAGAGTAAATAGTCAAAGTGCTAAGCAAGCAAGAGAGCAGGTCGCGCTTAGCGTTGAGGCATTCAATCAATGGAAGCAAGTACCGGCACCGCGACGTGGTGAATTGGTTCGTCTGTTTGGAGAGGAGTTACGCAAGAATAAACAAGCTCTCGGAGAGTTGGTTACCCTCGATTGTGGCAAGATTTATCAGGAAGGACTTGGCGAAGTGCAGGAGATGATCGATATCTGTGATTTCGCCGTAGGTCTCTCCCGCCAGCTATACGGTTTGACCATCGCCTCCGAACGCCCAGGGCATCAGATGCGTGAGACCTGGCATCCAATGGGACCTCTTCTGGTAATCAGCGCATTCAATTTTCCGGTTGCCGTGTGGGCCTGGAATACTGCTCTGGCATTGGTTTGCGGAGACAGCGTAATTTGGAAGCCATCGGAGAAGACGCCGCTCACTGCTATGGCCTGTCAGAAACTTATGGAAAGAGCGATTAAAAAATTCGGTGAAGACGCGCCTGCCAATCTTTGCCAGCTAGTCATCGGTGAGAGGGATGTGGGAGAAGCTCTGGTGGAAGATAGGCGAATTCCTCTGGTCAGCGCAACTGGAAGCTGCGCCATGGGACGCCAAGTGGCTCCTCGTGTTGCAGAGAGGTTTGGCAGAAGCATCCTCGAACTTGGAGGCAACAATGCCATTATCGTGGCTCCTTCCGCGGATTTGGACATGGCGGTTCGCGCGATTCTTTTCGGTGCGGTGGGCACTGCTGGTCAACGCTGCACGAGTACCAGACGCTTGTTTATTCATGAAGATGTCTATGATGGTCTATTAACGTCCCTTAAGGCTGCCTATGGAAAAATCAGAGTAGGTGATCCTCTGGATTCTGGCACTCTGGTTGGCCCTCTAATCGACCAGGCAGCATTCGATCAAATGACACTGGCTCTTGGGCGCGCCAAAAAAGAAGGTGGGAGGATCGAAGGTGGTGAGCGTCTTTCAATTGGTGACAATGAGCAATCTTTCTATGTTCAACCTGCCATTGTGGAGATCGAAGGTTTGGACAGTAATGTTCAGGAAGAGACTTTTGCCCCATTGCTCTATGTATTCAAGTATCGAGATCTCGACAACGCGATTCACCGGCAAAATGATGTCCCCCAGGGGCTGTCTTCGGCTATCTTCACCACAGATATAAGAGAAGCCGAATACTTCATATCCGCCAGAGGAAGCGATTGTGGATTGGCGAATGTGAATATCGGTACCAGTGGTGCTGAGATTGGCGGAGCCTTTGGTGGCGAGAAGGAGACCGGAGGCGGCAGGGAATCAGGTTCTGATGCCTGGCGCGGGTATATGCGCAGACAAACGAGTACGGTGAATTACTCAACTGAATTGCCTTTGGCACAGGGAATTGAATTCGAATTGTAATTGTCTTTGTGAACCAAGCCGCGTATTCACTGTCTAATTTTTGGTATGTTTGAGCCGATAGTTTGGACAAGTGATACTACGAGAGTTGCCACAAATTAGTTGGAGATAACTTCATGAGATTAAGCCCTGCCTTTAAAACTTCCTTAGTGATTGTTCTGACTCTACTGGTTCAGAGCTGCACCACAATTAATCCATATACTGGTCAGCAACAAACCAGTCGTGCTGTTCAATATGGTGCCATTGGAGCAGTGGTGTGTGGTTTGATTGGTGCGAGTGAGAGTGGTCAACGAGCCCGTAACGCGGCTGCCGGTTGTGGTGCAATCGGAGCAGGTGTAGGAGCCTACATGGATGTGCAGGAAGCGGAGCTGCGTGAGGAATTACAAGGAACCGGTGTACAGGTGATTAGAGACGGTGACCGATTGGATCTCATAATGCCGGGCAATGTAACCTTCGACAGTAATGAATACACTATCCGCTCAGAGTTTTATCCAGTGCTGGATTCAGTATCCACTATTCTTTACAAATACACTGATACCCAACTACAGATAAATGGACACACTGACTCAACCGGCGCCCTCGACTTCAACTATTCTCTATCTGATCGCAGAGCCTCCAGCGTCGCCAGCTATCTTAGTTCGAGAGGCGTGGATCAAAGCAGAGTCTTCACCCGAGGCCTTGGCCCGGATCAGCCTATTGCCAATAATGATACTCCTTCAGGGCGGGCTTCAAATCGCCGCGTTGAATTGCAGATTGTTGCGGTGCAGTCTTGATAAGAACTTAGCGTCGGTAGTCTGTAGTTCAGAACATCGCTCGTCTTTTCATTTGCAGTAAATTCTCTGTTTCCTCTATAGTGGGTAAAAGCCCATCTTTGGAGGAAAACCATGAACGACATCGAACACAACTCAACTGATGAGGCACTTGAAGCGCTCAAGACAAAACTTAATCGGGATACCGCGAAGATTAATTGGAGCGCTCTGCAAGAGCATCACCAGAAGGAAGCGGTAATCAGGGTAGAAAATTCTCAGGACCTGGTCACCGTGGCGGGGGAGTTTGTTCAGGATAACCACTCCCAAGTGAAGGAGTGGCTCGATCAAGGAGCTATTGCCAAAGTGGGAATCGAAAGAGGCCAGCAATGGCTGGAAGACGATATAGAACTATGGGCGGTTGTTGTCGCTCCCTGGATTCTCGTTCAGGAGATTAGCCAAGACGCTAAACCAGACAATAACTAGCTCAGTTTAAAACGTCCCGTTAATAGTCAATGAAGCAGACCGTCCCGAAGAACTACACTGATCTTCGATCTCTTCCAAAATGCCCGCTGATGTGCGGCCGACGAAACGCTGGCGTTCGCGACAAAATTCCCCGTTGTTGAAGAGTCTTTGCATATCCAGGCGAATGGTTATGTTGTTAAAGCCACGCCATTCGACAAAAGATTGCCAGAAAGGATCCCCTGCCGACAGCTCGATATCATCGATATCAATACGAGTGCGATTGCCGTCGAATTGATTGCGCCAGGTCAGGCCGTAATTTAGGTTCAGCGTGGGAATGTCGTGGCGAAAACCAAGGCTGGTACGACCACGGTCGCTATAGAGGAATCTGCGATCAGTGCCAAGAAACGGATCGGTAATTTCTGAATCTTCTGCTGAAAAGCTTGCAGTGATTAACAGATTTGGCATATCGATCATACGCATGCGAATACTGCTATTCAGTTGAATGCCATACTTGATGCCGTCGCCAATATTGCCGTTAGCGCTTTGTAGACTGGTTTCAGAGGTAGAAACATCGAGCCGTTCTATTCTGTCGTGCCAGTCTTCATAGTAGAGTCTGCCACTAAGTACACCGACATCGTTTGCCAGACGGTATTCAGAATTTATCTCGTAATTCCAATACCATTCCTGTCGTAGGTTGGCATTGCCTGCAGTAACATCAGAATCTTCATCTTTATTGTCGGTGGCAGCTACGAAGTCTCGAAAACTTAATTGCTCAACAACCTTTTCGATAGTGCCTCTTAGCTGGAGAGAAGGGGTCAGGTCATACCTAAAATCCACTTTGGGCTTTACAAAACTGAAATCCCGCTTGTTTGAAACATCGCCTCTCTGAATGATCTCTGAAGATTCATACAGAATTGAGGATTCTAAAGACATGTCTGGGCTGATAATCCAGTTATGGATCGCAAAGGGTTCGTAGCGAATTTCTTCAACACTGGAGTTTGCATTGGATACGGAAACAGGTACCAGACCACCATGACTGACAGAAGGAGTGCCTGTGCTGCTAGCTGTGCCTAGAGCGAGATTGGAATCGAGAATAGTTTGAGCGCGCTCCGCTCCCAATTCAATATCTTGACCCTGGAATATATCGAAAGTATAGGAGCCGCGAGCAATGCGTTCCTTGGTTGTACTTCCGGAGTCGAGAAACAAATTCTTTGTTTCAAAGCCTGTATTCCCGACATCCCAGCGTTCTCTGGTGCTTGACCGTGTGAAGGAGTTACTTATAGCCAGTACCTTAAAGCGTCCACCATTCTCAGCATTGAATTCATAGTCGCCACCGATCTCCCAGTTTTCAATGGCGCTGGGACTAGCTTCCCGTTGTCGAGCTTCAATATTCGGTGTAAGTGTCAGATCAATGGTTCGTCTTAGCAATTCAGAATCGCCTGTGCCTTCTGAATAAAGCGCATTGAATCGAGCGCTGCTTTTTGCGCTAATTTCATAATTCAAATTGGTGCTAAGTGTGGAGTTGTCTCCGTCGGTAGTATTACTTTCTCTGATGATATCGTTGGGAGAAAAATCGCCGAGTACGGAGTTTTCCTTGCTTAGATTCATGTAGTGAACATCTGCAGCCTCGGCGCTGATCTGATAGTTCAGACCGCCCTGTTGCCCGCTATAGGATAGGCTGCCGGACGGGGAAATCTTATCGTCCTGAGATTGATCGGCGCGTAGTTCATACTGTAATGATGATGAGCTTAATGATTCAAATAGCACTACGTTGACTACCTGACCACTGCCTCGCACATCCAGTTCGCCGGAGGTTCCACGAATGATCTCGATGTAATCAACCTGGTCAGCCGTTATTCTGCCTAATTGGCTATCGGTGCTATTGTTTTTGCCTGCTGTGCGTTTTCCGTTAATTAGAATTTCACTACCGCCACTTCCGCTGCCGAATCCACGGCCACCACTACTACCGCCGCCTTTACCTGGAGGGCCTCCGCGACCACGACTACTACCGCTGAACCCGCTGCCGGTGCTGAGCCCGGGGATTCGATCCATCATGTCCTGTGCAGTTACAGGCGCCCATTCAGTGAAGTAAGCAGCAGGGTAGCGCACGGTGGATTCTTCACCGACGTTGTCCTGAGCTAAGGCTTGAGGCCCAAGACTAAGGAATAGCAGGAAAAGAGTGGTGCGAATCATCGTAATAGAATCTTTCATGGCTCGAGTCTCTGGGTGATTCTGGCGAAATAATTCGCCAGTATTGCATAAGCATCTGGTTCGAATTGTGACAATTTGTACGGCTCAAACCTCTATGAATTGGCTAGCTACACCCCTATATCGTCTCTTACTATCTCAACTGCAATCTCAGCCAAATAAGCGAGCAGAGATCTATAAGGATGGCAGAAGTGATTCTGACCGGCTTTCAGGTCATTTTGTCTCCAGATTATGTCTTTTTTCAGTAAACGGGCCCTGTTCCAGATAGTGATAATTACTTAAGGCTTTGTTAGTGTTACATCATCATCTCCGCTGAATTTACAGAGGTATTCCCATGCGTATTCTGCCCGGCCTAATCTCCACTTTTACTCCCCGATTTACTCTCATTACCCTTTGTTCCGTCATAGCTTTGGGGGCTTGCTCCCCTGAGTCTACTGCTCCGACAGCTAGTACCGCCGCACCTGAAGCGGATACAGCTGTTGCCATGACGGATCAGGCAGGCAATGAAGTTCAGATTCGTTGGACCTCTCATGGCATTCCTCACATACAAGCCGATAATTGGGAAGGACTGGGTTATGGCTTTGCCCATGCGATCGCTACCAATACCATTTGTGTATTGGCTCGAGAATTTGTCACCGTACGTGGAGAGCAGGCGAAATATTTTGGTGCCACTGAAGCAAACATCAATGCTGATGCTTTTCATCAGGCCTTGTTGCACCCAGCGAAGATCGATGAATACGTCTCCTACGGCTCGTCCGAAAATCATGACCTCGATGCCGGTTACGTTGCCGGATATAACAATTTCATTGAAACAAGAGCCGGTGAAATGCCGGCCTCTTGTAACAATGCTCCCTGGATTACGCCAATTACCGAACGTGACCTGGCAAAAATGTCGATCGGCGTGGGTGTGCGTTATGGGCTTGGCAGAGTGACCGACGAAATTGCTACCGCTCAGCCGGGCTTGGAGTTGGCCCAGTTAAATAAGCTGGATCTTTTCGTTGATCCAGAAATGATCGGTAGTAATGCCCTCGGCTTTGGTAAGGAACTCACCGATACCGGTCGTGGAATTTTGATGGGAAATCCCCATTACCCCTGGCATGGACCTTCACGATTTCATATTGCTCACATGACTCTTCCCGGAGAAGTCGATGTTATGGGCGCCAGCTTGATAACAACAAACAGAATTGCTATCGGCTTCACTGAGAAAGTAGCCTGGTCCCATACGGTTTCCACAGCCCTCAGGTTCACCATGTTCAGACTTGATCTGGATGAGGGAAATCCCATGGCATATCGAGTCGGTGATGATGTGCGTAATATCGAAGCCATCAACGTCCAGGTAGAAACAGATCAGGGCATGGTCGATCGTACTGTGTATATGACCCACCTCGGTCCTGTAGTTGTAGGTGAATCAACACCATGGAATGATCGTTATGTTTATGTGATGCGCGATGTGAATTATGAAAATTATCGCACCGGTGATCAATACATGGAAATGAGTGCTTCGCAAAATGTATCAGAACTGAGAGATGCATTGGCCACCCATCAGGCCGCCGCATTCGTGAATACTATCGCCGCCGACTTCGATGGTGGAGCGTTGTATGCTGATATGTCTGCCATACCGAATGTTTCAAACGAGCTGATCGATCGCTGTGCTGTTGATACTGAAGGTGGCGCTCGTGTGATTACCTTGAATGGCTCCGATCCAACTTGTAATTGGCAGGTGGATGCAAGAGCTGCCTATCCGGGTCTTATGCCGCCCACGGAGCAGCCTAGCCTGATCACGGATACTTATGTAAGCAACAGCAATGATTCCTATTGGTTATCCAATCCTGATCAGCGGCTGGAAGGCTTCTCACCTATTATAGGTAATGAGCAGGAAGTTCGATCCCTTCGCACCCGTGCCGGTCTTAAGTTTGTGGAGGAAGTCCTAAATTCTAATCAGAAATTTTCTCAAGAAACAGTGCAGAACCTGTTGTTTAACCACCGACATTACGGTGCAGAAGTTTTTCTTGATGAAATTCTTGCGGTCTGTGAGCAGAGTGCAGATCTTGCCGAAGCCTGTGCTGTCCTGTCGAATTGGGACAGACGTCAGGACCTCGACAGTGTGGGTGCGCTTGTCTTCAATCGGTTCTGGGAAACCGCGCGTGGCTTAAGCTCACACTTTGCAGTGCCATTCGATGTTGATGATCCCGTTCACACCCCGAGAGGGCTTACCACCGATCAAGATGCTACCCGTGAATTCATAACAGATTCTTTACGGCAGGCAGTCGCATCACTTAATGAAGCGGGCATTGCTCTGGATACCAAATGGGGAGACGTGCAATTCGTCATGCGAAATGGTGAGAAGATTGGTATTCCAGGAGGTGCTGGCGGGCAGGGCATGTTTAGTGTGATCACTTCCCGTTTCGATGCGGACAATGGTGGTTACAACCCGATTGTTCATGGCAATAGTTATATTCAGACAGTTACCTGGAACGAAGATGGCACGCCTAACGCTAAAGCCATACTCAGTTATTCCCAGTCGCCTGAAGCGGATTCGGAGTTTTACTCTGACTTAACTAAGTTGTATTCCCAAAGCCAGTGGCTTGATCTCCCTTTTACCGATGAGGAGATTGCTTCTGATCTGGTGAGGGAAGAAGTTCTCAGCTTCTAGGCTTCTTAACACTCAGTCTCCGTTCGGGGTTAGTACATTTATTTGTGTGCTGGCCTCGCTGTTTCTCCGCTGACTGAATTTGATTGAATTTATTTTTACATGAACGAGGCATTTCAACATGCGCAAGACACTATTAGTTTTCCTTCTGTTTTCTTCATCCCTATTTGCGCAAGACCCTCTGCTGGGTTTCGATACAGCAAGTAGTGCATCCCAGCGAGAGTTGGAGGCTGAATTCGATAGCCATCTATCGGCTGAAGACTTGGACGAGTGGTTGCGCATTCTGTCTCGAGAACCCCATCATGTTGGATCTGCAGCAGGATTGGCTGTGGTGGAATTCGTAGCAGACAAGTTTCGATCATGGGGCTATGACACCGAAATCGCCGAGTATGAAGTATTGTTTCCCAGCCCTCGCACCCGTGAGTTGGAGTTAGTAGCACCAACTCGATTTACCGCCAGTCTTACCGAAGACTCTCTGCCTGAAGATCCCAGCACCTCGCGCACTGACGACTTGCTGCCGCCGTATAATGCTTTTTCAACCGATGGCGAGGTTGAAGCTGAATTGGTTTTCGTGAACTACGGAACGCCGGCTGACTATGAAATTTTGGATCGCTATGGCATTAGTGTCGAAGGCAAGATCGCTATTTCTCGTTATGGAGGATCATGGCGCGGAATCAAGCCGAAGTTAGCGGCAGAAAAAGGGGCAATTGGCACCATTATATATTCAGATCCTGCCGACGATGGCTATGGTGCGGGTGATACCTATCCTGACGGCCCTTTCAAACATGAAAGCGCAGTGCAACGTGGATCGGTGATGGATATGCCAACTTATCCAGGAGATGTGTTGACACCATTCGTTGGAGCAACTTCAGAAGCGCAGCGCTTGCCACTTGAAGACGCGCCCACAATAACCGAGATTCCGGTGTTGCCAATTTCCTATCGCGATGCACTGCCGCTGCTGGAAGCTATGGGTGGAGAAGTGGTGCCATCGGAATGGCGCGGTGGTTTGCCAATTACATACCATCTCGGACCAGGTCCTGCCCGAGTGCGTATGAAGCTGGAATTCAACTGGGACATGGTTACAGCCTATAACGTGATTGCAACCATGGAAGGTTCTGAGTACCCCGATCAATGGGTGATACGTGGCAACCATCACGACGGTTGGAATCATGGCGCGGCAGACCCTATCTCGGGTCTAGTGGCCCTAATGTCCGAAGCAAAGGCGCTCGGTGAGTTGGCTGCCGATGGAAATGGCCCAAAACGTACAGTGGTATATGCAGCATGGGATTCGGAAGAGCAGGGACTAATCGGTTCTACTGAGTGGGTTGAACATCATGCCCAGGAACTGGATGAAAAAGCAGTCGCCTATATTAATACCGACGGCAATAGCCGTGGCTTCGTGAATATCGGCGGCAGTCATGTACTTGAGAAAATGGCCAACGAGGTGATGCGGGATGTGACCGATCCGCAGACCGGCGTATCAGTAGCAGAGCGTCGTCGAGCACGTATTGAAGTTAACGGAAACGCCGCAGCCAGAGCTGAACTTAAGAGTCGGAGCGATATGAGAATTAGCCCCTTGGGGTCTGGTTCTGACTATTCGCCGTTTTTGCAACATTTGGGTGTTGCCTCCTTGAATATAGGATTCGGCGGTGAGGCTAGAGACGGTAGCTATCACACCCTATATGACACCTATGAGCACTACACGACATTCCGGGATCCAGGAATGATCTATGGCGTAGCTCTAGCCAAAGTGGCCGGCCGGGCAACTATGCGACTTGCCTATGCGCCGAGACTGCCGTTTGAATTTACCGGTCTTGCAGACAACATCGCTCTCTACGTTGATGAGGTTGAAGAACTTGCCGAAGATATGCGCAGTCAAACTCTTGAAACCAATCAGCGCATTGATTCTGGAGTCTATCAATTAGCCCTCGATCCAACCCGTGCCCTGGTCGCGCCTTTGCACAAGGATGAAGTCCCGTTCTTCAGTTTTGCGCCACTCAGGAATGCATTGGATGAACTGGAAAAAGCGGCGGCTGATTATTCCGATGTGGCGAAGAGTGGCGGAGCCGCGAATGAGCAGCAAAACATTCTTCTCTACACCAGCGAACGTGAGTTGACCCGTGTGGATGGATTGCCCGGTCGGCCCTGGTTTACACATCACATCTATGCGCCAGGGTTTTACACAGGTTATGGCGTGAAGACTCTTCCCGGTGTCCGCGAAGCGATAGAAGAGCGCCAATACGATCTGGTGTCCGATGAAATATTTGTGGCGGCAGATGTTATTAGTGGAGTCGCAAGCAGGGTGAGAGCGCTTTCGGATTAAACAGAAGCTCCTCGTTTGTTCTTAAACGAGGGTGTTGAATAGATCGATTAATTCTTCGAGTTTCGATTGAATCGCGGGGTCGATATCCTGGCCCTGTAATTGATCTGACAGAGCCCGTATAAATTGTTTGCTGTTATTCAGCTCCGTCATGCCTTCGATACTGGAAAATGCGTCGGGCCAGGCATTCATTGAAGTCGGTGCATCGAAGCTTTCAAGCCATGCGACAAATTCTTCTGTGGGTAGGGCTTGTCGCCGAATCAGTATTGTGACCGATCGTGCCAGTCTATCGCCTTCATTGAACCCGTAGCCGGCTGCCGTTGGTCCCGCTTTGCTTCGAATGCCGGTAAGAATCAACCTCGATTGCTCTTCATCTAAAGCCGAATGCAATGAGAATCGCCAGAGCACATCAGCCAGATGTGCTATTAGATGTACCCATCCGATATCCTCCACCAATCCTCGAAAGTCTGATTCATTATCTAATGCAATTACGCTAGTTCGTAATAACTCAAGGCGATCCTGCTCACTCATAAACGAATTAAGATTATCTGCCCGCATGAGCTCACCCAGAATCAGTGCAGAGAACGAACGCAACAGAGTTTGATCGCTATAGCTTTCTTCTAGATTGGGAGACAGTGTTTGTAATAAGAAGGAGCTGGTTTCAGTTGAAATTTTTTCGCTGCGCAGCCAGTAGGTGAGAAGGTCATAGCTAATCCCGTCTCGTAATTCACTGTCTGCTGAGCCAAGACAGTGAATCAATTCTCGAGCAAGCTGATTTGTAGCATGATTTTCGTTGTCGGCTGTTGCGTGAATTGGACGCCAATAATCCAGCGCCGCGGCCGTATCAAGACAGCTGCTCTGGTCTGATTGAGAGCTGGCTGCGCTTGCCCATAGCAGGCAGCTGCAGCTGAGAAGCCCAAGCAGTAGTTTGTATACAGAAGTGTTTGATCGATATGTCATTGTTCTAAAAGGCTGGCGAATTCGCCACTATTGATCTGTTGATACAGTTCTCGAAATCCGCCCACTGAATGATCTCCAACGAAGATCTGCGGCATGGTGCGTTGACCGGACTTAACCATGACTTCCTGCATGAGTTCAGGTTCCTCATCCAGATTTACTTCTTCGTAGTCATAATCATTGCTAACAAGTAATTGTTTGGCTGCGCCGCAGTAGGTGCAGAGACGACGTGTATAAAGTGTAATAGTGGGCATATAGTAGTGTTGCTTATTTAGTTTAGTGAACAGATTTTCCGACAGTAGACTTAATGTATACACCGGTCTAAAGACATCTCTTGTACATTGCCAGCAGTCTTTCCCAGTGTCGCTCGGATGCAGCCTTGTGATACATGCCTTTTCTCCCGGGGAATACAAATCCATGTCCAGTATCAGGATACCATTCGATCCGTGAATTGATATCGATGCCTTTCAGGTAGCTCTCAAGATCATCAATCATCTGCTGCGGTGCATGTTCGTCGGTTTCAGCACAGCCGAAATACATTTCACCAGATATCTTGTGGGCATTAAGATGGGGTGAGTGTGGGCTGTCTATAAGGAGGCGTATACCGTGAAAAGATGCACTGGCTGCTATCTTGTCTGGAAAGGCTGCGGCTGCAGCAAAGGCAAAGGGTCCGCTCATGCAATATCCGACACAACCGATTTTCCCGCCACGAGCGGCATCTTCTTTTTCAGAAAAATTCGTAAGTACTTCGACATCTTCACATACCATGGCATTGCTGAGTGAATCCATGTGTGAATACATTTCTTCACGATTGGAGTTCTCGATAATGTATTCACGCACGCGGCGGTAGTAAAGATTGGGCAGCATTACATAATATCCAGCGGAGCCAAGCCGCCGCGCCATATCGTGTAGCTCTTCACGTTTGCCAGGAGCGTCCATCAGAATGATCACAACTGGATGTGGCCCTTCCTCTTCAGGATGAGTAATAAAGGTGTTCATTACGCCATCCTTGGTTTGAATATCTATTTCGCGATCAATCATGGTTTCTAGTCTTCTCGAGTTTTAGATGTGGTCTTATTGCTTTCTCGTTTTTGCAAACGGCAATTGCAAAAATGCTCAGAGAAAGAAAACGTCTGCAAAGAAAGGTATCAGAAAGAAGCAGCAGGGTCAGCCGCATCTCTTCGCTACAACAAAATAATTTCGTTTAAGTATTTCACTTCTAGCATCGCGGGTCCTCGCCACAGGCTCGGGGATGTAGCAGAATCAAGCAAATTGGTAGTATTCTTGAAGAATAACAAAGGAGAGCTCTATGCATTGGTTAATAGTTGGCGCATCTGTATTTATGTTGGGGTCTCTTGCTCTAGCCTGGTTATCCACGGGTGTGCGTATCCTGCGTGTGAGCTCGCTAAAGACTCGCTTTCCAGCCCATGATAATTTGGTCAAAGCGCACATCGACTACCTGCTAATGGCCTTGTTATTGATGGCTTACTACCTGGTGGCGAAATCTCTAGAGATGGTCTACCCCGGTTGGGTGATAACAACGATGCTGATCGGTGGTGCTATGAATCCTTTCACGTTTATTATCGTTGCTATGCATAAACCAGAAGACTTTCGACCAGGAAAGGTATTCAAGACCATAACAATGCTGAGTTTTACAATAACAACGTTGGGTTTCGCAGCGGCAGCAATTCTCGTTGCGTTCTAGCGACACTGGGATTTATGGCGAGCAGCGATTGAGTAAATTTTTGTGTGAGAGAGTCACGAAAATCTGACGATTCAAATTGCAGACCTTTCATAGCTGAGGTATAAACATGCGTTCAAATTTTGGGGTGACCGTTTTTGGGGTGACCGTTTTTGGAGTAAAAGTGTAATGAAAAAAGAAACTCTGGCCATTCACGCAGGCTATGAATCAGACCCTACAACCAAGTCAGTTGCGGTTCCTATTTACCAGACAGCCGCATACGAATTTGATAGCGCTCAGCATGGTGCTGATCTTTTCGATTTGGCTGTGCCAGGAAATATATATACACGAATAATGAATCCGACCAATGATGTGCTGGAACAACGTATAGCAGCAATGGAAGGGGGCTTGGCGGCATTGGCTGTCGCTTCGGGTATGGCGGCTATAAACTATTCCATCCTCACCTTGGCAAAGGCAGGTGACAATATAATCTCAACACCCCAGCTATACGGTGGCTCCTATACTCTTTTTGCTCATATGCTTCCCAGTCAGGGTATTGAAGTTCGCTTCGCCGAAGACGATTCCCCAGAAGCAATTGAGAAACTGATTGATGATAAAACCAAGGCTGTTTATTGCGAAACCATTGGCAATCCTGCAGGAAATATCATCGATCTAGAGTCGGTGTGTGAGGCTGCTCACAAACATGGTGTAGCGGTTATCGTTGATAATACAGTGGCATCACCGGTGCTTTGTAATCCCATAGCCTTCGGTGCGGACATCGTTGTACATTCACTCACTAAATATATTGGTGGGCACGGCAACTCAATTGGGGGCGTGATTGTAGATTCAGGCAAATTCCCCTGGGCAGAGCATAAGGATCGCTATCCGGAACTAAATCAGCCCGAACCTTCTTATCACGGAGTGGTATACACCGAGGCATTTGCGGAGGCTGCCTATATTGGTCGCGCCCGAACCGTACCTCTTCGCAATACCGGATCTGCGTTATCACCCATGAATGCATTCTTTATTCTTCAGGGATTGGAAACTTTAAGCCTGCGTATGGAGCGCCACTGTGAAAATGCCATGGCAGTCGCCGAATACCTTAATAAGCATGACAAAGTGGAATGGGTAAACTTTGCTGGTCTGAAAGATGACCCTAATAATGCTCTTGCACAGAAATATTGTGGAGGAGTTCCTGCGTCACTTCTAACCTTTGGAATTAAAGGTGGATTCGATGGGGGTGTTCGTTTCTATGATGCCTTGGCAATGATCAAGCGCTTGGTGAACATCGGTGATGCAAAATCACTAGCCTGTCATCCGGCTTCAACCACGCATCGTCAGATGACGGAAGAAGAGCAGTTAGCTGCAGGCGTGAAGCCAGAGGCGATACGAATTTGTGTTGGTATCGAGCATATCGATGACATCATTGCCGATATCGAACAGGCACTGGCGGCTGCATAGATAGCCTATATAGACGATTGATTAGTGACGAATATCGATGCTGCCCTGGGTAAGAGTGCCATGGCAGCATCTCACTAATATTGATTTTGAATTTCCTGCCTGCTCGAAGCCAACTCAAGAAAGATTCAGTTTTTTAGAACTCGTTCCCGTGCACTTTGATATTCATTCCTCAATCTGGAAACCAGCTCTTCAACCGGTACTACAGCTTTCACCGCATTGATTCCCTGCCCACAACCCCAGATATCTTTCCAGGCCTTGGACTTGCTGCTTCCGCCTGAGCCAAAACTCATCATAGACGCGTCACTCTCCGGCAGGTTATCAGGATCCATTCCTGCCGCCTCAATTGACGGCTTTAAGTAGTTGCCCAGTACTCCGGTAAACAGATTGGTGTAGACAATATCACTGGCAGCATAGTCTACAAGAGCTTGTTTGTATGCTGGATCGGCATTGGCTTCATCGGTTGCGATGAAAGCCGAACCAATATAACCCCCGTCAGCACCCATGGCCTGCGCCGCAAGTACGGCATCACCACTTGCAATGGCGCCAGAGAGAAAAACTGGACCATCGAACCATTCTCTGACTTCCTGAATAAATGCCATTGGAGAAAGAGTGCCGGCATGGCCGCCGGCACCTGCGGCGACGCAGATGAGTCCGTCCGCTCCTTTCTCGACCGCCTTCTTGGCGAATCGGTTATTGATTACATCATGCAGGCAAACGCCGCCGTAGGAATGGATAGCATCGAAAACCTCTTCTCGAGCGCCCAGAGATGTAATGACAACTGGCACTTTGTGCTTTACACACATTTCCACATCGTGCATTAGTCGGTCATTGGATTTATGCACGATCTGGTTCACAGCATAGGGCGCGGCTGGGTTGTCAGGATTGGCCTGATTATGGGCATCCAGTTCCTCATTGATTCGTATAAGCCAGGTATCCAGCATTTCGGCAGGACGTGCGTTCAGGGCTGGGAAAGACCCGACCACTCCCGCTTTGCATTGGGCTATAACCATGGCGGGATTAGAAATAATAAATAGCGGAGCGCCCACGACGGGGATAGATAAGCGTCCTTGCATGCAATCAGGTAAAGCCATAAATATTCCGATTTTGTTTACTTAATGAATCTATGAATAAGAGTTAAAAGAGGGGCTGCATAGAGAAGATTTTGCGTAAATCCTGATTACCGGACTATAGGTTTACGATATACCACCATAAACCAATTAGGATAGGCACTAGCATCACAAACATAACCACTGTTATAGCGATCATCTTGTTTGCCCACAGAGCTTTCCACATATTCTTCTTTTCCCTCAATTCCAGACGCAGTATACCCGAAATATCGGTCTCAAGATTAGACCAATTTTTTGCGTCAGGAATGAAAAACGCGGGTCGGAATATTCATTCCGACCCGCGTTGATTTATGGAAGCTAATACCTGGCTATTTCTAAATTAAAAGGAAGCATGGGCATTGAACGGACTCGCTGTGCCGCCTTTAATAGGATTAATCTGGATAGAGGTCATGAATTCCCAGCGCTGTAAGCGTTCAGCAGTGGCCGCAACTTCCTTGAGATAACCATTATCGACTATGGGTAATCCCAGGTTTACCTGGGTCATTTGATGTATGGGACGATTGATTCCGGCAACACCTGATGGCTGTACATCGTTAACGGCATCCCCTATCAATATTGCGACATCTCTTTCATGTAGCCACGGTAACACTGATGCGTGCAGGCCAGCTCCGCCCTGACCATATCTCCAGGGTCCTTGAGCATCGCGCATGGCCCAGCGACCAGAACGGATAAAGAGTGCATCTCCACTACTGATTTTTACACCTGAAAATTCTTCCCAGGCTTCAAGATCGGAAACATATATCGGCGTGCTTGGGTCGAGCCAGTCGACGCCACGAAGCAAGGGCATGTCCACCAATATGCCGCGAGTGACATAGGACGTTCCCATACGATCGATTCCTAAATCTTCACATCCAGTGGCTGTTAGGTTTTGCGGATAGCCATTGAAAATTACATACTCTCCGTCAATCTCTGTTCGGTAATGACACAGCGCATCGAGATGGGACAACATGCCATCGTGCAGAGAAAACTGTATTTCATCCAGAGCGAAGCTGGGCTCTCCAGTGACTGGATCCAGCCTGCTCATCCAATGTTCCGTCGGACCAAAGGTCTGACTATCCAGTGCCTTCTCCTCAGTAACAAAGTGCTGCAGGGTAACGGTTTCACCAACTCGAACCAGGCTTGCTGCTTGTTTGGTTTTTTCTGCGGTGATGAGGTTGAGTGTTCCGCGTTGATCGTCCGGCCCCCATCTCCCCCAGTTGGATAGCTCAGTCTCCCATTGCTTCAGTGTGTCCAGAGTGACCAGAACCGATGGGTCCTGCGTCGATGGGTGAGCTTGAAAGTCCTGTGCGATTAAAGCAGAAGAAAGCAGAAGGCAAGGCACTAGTAATATTGAAAGTAGAGTGCTCCTGGTTTTTCCACCAATTTTATTTTGATCGGAATTTCTAGATAGATACAGCATCAGATTAACCTCTTTTAACTCTTTATTTCAGTTCTAAGGAAGTTTAAACACGTACAAAGTATTTCCGCCGCCACGTTGACGAATTTCCGGAGTGTGTCTTAAATAATTAACACCCATACCTGCGGCGATGGCAACATATTGCACGCCATCAACGCTGTAACTCACAGGAAAACCACCAGCCGCTGAGTTAAGAATTTGTTCCCACAGAATTTCGCCACTGTCGGCATCAAACGCTCGGAAACGTCTGGCATCGTCAGAGACAAAAACCAGACCGCCGCCTGTGGTAAGCACAGAGCCACCGATACCTGCTCTTTGTCGATAGGTCCAGCGGGTTTCGCCAGTTGCCACATCCACCGACGTAAATTGTCCCACCAAGCCATCGTCTTCGGGCCCGGCCACAGGAACGTTGGTAGCCGAGGCATGGTGCAGCCCGATAGTAGGTTCCACCGGCCTCAAATAATAAGTCATGCAGGTATTGTTGGTGGGTGTATACAGAGAATTAGTCTGTGGACTATAGCCGACAGAATTCCAGTTGATGCCGCCCTGGGCCGTTGGGCATACTAGCTTGCGCTGGGCAATCTCGGTGATGTCGATTTCCGGATTGGTGATGCCTTTGCGACCTTCGATATCCACGCCGACAATAACATTCTGAAAATTAGTCTCAGTAGCCCACAGGAATTCGCCGGTAGCAGCGTCGAGTGTCCAAACGATGCCTGGCTTCCCTGGAATACCTGTTATGACTTTGCGTCGCTCATCGGAAGCGATGTCTGGATTGATCCAGGAAACTGCATCGGCATCCGGAGTGACTTCTGTTTCCACGATGATTCGCTCGAAGGGGTGATCTTGATCCCAATTACCTCCTGGAATATGTTGAAAGTACCAGTCGATCTCGCCGGTGTCGGCATTCAGGGCCAGAGTCGAGTTGGTATACAAAACATCGCCGCCGCGAGTTCCCCGCTGGACGTCACCCCAGGGGATTGGTACGGCCACACCGACAAAAATCAGATTGAGATCGGCATCATAGCTCGCCGGCATCCAGGCCGAGCCACCACGACGTCGCTCGTTGGGCACATCTCCCCAAGACTCACCATTAGGCTCGCCAACTCTGGGTACAGTATTGGTACGCCACAGTTCCTCGCCGGTATCGGCATCGTGGGCAGTGATCCAGCAGCTGGTATTTATGTAGTAACAGCCGGACATGCCAGTGATGATCTTGCCATCGAATACCTGAGGTCCGCCGGAGTAATGCTGGCCAACAGTCCAGTCACCTATCCTGCGTTCCCAGGTGACTTCGCCACTGAGTGCATTAAGGGAAACAATATAGGCGTCGCGAGTGGCGATTATCAATTGGTCCTTATAGAGCGTGGCATTGCGATTTGCACAGGACAAGGGCGCTACATGATCGACGGTAGGGCGTCGATATTCCCACAACATAGTGCCGTCGGTAGCATCAACCGCCTCTATAAAGTCGCATGCCTGAGGCAGAAACATGATGCCATCGCGCACCAGAGGCGTGGTCTCCTGCTTGCCCGGCTCCATGGTCCAGGCCCAGGCAAGACGCAGGCTATCTACATTGTTCTTGTTGATTTGATCAAGCGGGCTATAGCCCCAGTGGTTAGCAGTGCGGCGCCACATCAACCAGTCTCCATCCGCCGGGTCGCTAAGCTCGGCATCAGACACAGGGGTGTAATTATCCAGTAGTGACTGCTGGGCAGATCCCTGAGCGGATGTCTGTGCGCTTAAGAAAGTCGCGGCAGAAGCCAGCACAACAATGCTGGCAATTCTTGAAAAGCTGGTTTTTGAGAGACCAGTTCTTGAGGTCGTAATTTTTGTAAAAGAGGGCAAAAGATCAGCGTGGCTTGCCTCTTTTAGAGAACGCTGGCGAGTAATAGGGCTTGGCATGTGCTTTCCTCGTAGTATCACTGAGAGATTGATAACACAGATTCCTCATCTCAGACCACTGTTTCCCGCTGCTTTGAGCTAATGAGGCCGGTTTTCGGCAGTGCTGGCCCTGACTTTTGATTTCCCGGTAGATTTTATGGGGCATAACTCTTAGTCTGTACCATTCGTTTTAGCGAACAAGAACATCTTTTGCCAACGAGAACATCCCAAATATCACACCGACAATCAGTCGCACTGTTAGAAGACACCGGAGACCCGAAAATGAGAGCAAATCACAGACTATATACACTCGCGAGCCTATTTTGTTTGCTGCTAGCAACATCCCTCAGTCACGCAGCGGAAGATGGCTGGGTGACTCTGATCGATGGCACGGAAGGCATGGATAACTTCGATATCGTAGGTAATGCTAACTGGTCAGGTGAATTTAATGCCGTTCAAGCGACAGAAGGCAGCGGCGCCTCGTTTCTGGTGAGTAAGCAGAGTTACAGCGATTTTACATTGAGGGTTGAGTTCTGGGCCAGCCCCGATGCTAATAGCGGCATCTTCTTGCGTTGTCAGGACCCATCCACCATCAATGATCGCAATTGCTACGAAGCAAATATATTCGATCAGCGACCAGACCCTTCATTCGGCACCGGAGGCATCGTACACATCGCTCCAGTTGCCGAACCGCGACCGACAGCAGGAAATAAATGGAGTGTCTATGTGATTACCCTGGAGGGTGATCATCTACTGGTGCAATTGAACGGCAAGACTACGGTAGATGTTCAGGACCAGCTGTTTTCAGATGGGCCTTTTGCTCTGCAATGGGGCCGTGGTGCGCTACGTTTCCGCAAGGTAGTGATAAAGGAATTGTAGTTAAAAACTAAGTTACAAAAATTAGTCATAGGAATGTGCAATAAAAATACTAACAGGGAGAACAATAATGAGAGCAACAATAAGATCCTGTAAACAACTGCTAGCGCTATTCGTCGGAATCATGCTCACCGTTTCTATCAACTCGGCGACCGCCGCTGAATTTGATCGAATTGGAACATTCGATTTTCCTACCTCAGGTTCTCCAGCGGCTCAGCAGCATTTCGAGTTAGGTGTAGGTTACTTACATAGCTTTGGATTAACCCAGGCTCAAAATGAGTTTCGCCGAGCTCAGGAGTTAGACCCCGGCTTTGCCATGGCTTATTGGGGAGAAGCATTCACCTACCAACATCCCTTTTTCGGACAAAAAAGTGATGCGCCGGGAGAGGCGTTAATGAAGCTTGGTGCCACCAGCGCAATTCGCCTGTCCAAAGCTCCAACCGAAAGAGAGAAAGGTTTTCTGCGAGCAGCAGAAGCCTATGCGCTTACTATCGGTGGCATGCCTGAAAGGCGCACAGCCTGGATGAATGCCATGGCGGAGCTCTATCAGAAATTTCCGGAAGACGACGAAGTTAAAGCCTTCTATATAGCTTCCATGCTGGCAGGGGCAACTGCTGCAGGCCCTGACCGCGCCCGAATCAATATGCAGGCCGGAGCACTAGCACTAGAGTTGTATAAGAAGAACGACAATCACCCTGGCGCTGCTCACTATGTAATCCATTCATTCGACGATCCCCTTCACGCGCCGATTGCGCTCGCGGCAGCAAACAAATATGCCGACATCGCACCGGCGGTTTCCCACGCCCGTCATATGCCCACTCATATCTTTATTCAGCATGGCATGTGGGACGAAGTTTCAATCTGGAATCATTCAGCCTTCAATGCCGGCCTCGCACTGTGGAAGCCGGGCGATACTGTAGGCGACCTGAATCATTCATCAGACTGGGGTCAGTACGGCGATCTGCAGCTAGGCGATTTGGATACCTCACTTGAATGGATAGCTGCCGCAGAAGATGTATTGAAAAACAATCCCGGCGATGGCCGTTCTGCCGGTACCATAGTCACTATGCGTGCTCGCCATATCATCGAGAGTAAGCAATGGCAGACACAAGAATTCTCAGATGACTTGAATGCCACTGAATTATTGGCGCTTGGCCTTAGTGCAGCTAATTTGAATGAATTCGAATTGGCAAATCAGGTGGTGAACAAGTTGAATGAGATGGTGGTGGCCAGTCCAAACAGCGTGCAGAACAAACTGGTTTATCTGGAAGTTGCTGCGCTCACGCTGCATAAGCAATCCATAAATCAGCCAATAGTTGATGTGGCCAAGCGCCAGCAAGCAATCGAACTGATTAATGAAGCAATAACTTTGAAAGAGCAACAGCTACCTCCAAACGGTGCTGCAACACCGCTAAAGCCTGTGCATGAACTTGCGGCGGAAATGATGCTGGAGATGGGAATGGCAGAAGAGGCAGCTGGTCTATTTGAAGTATCGCTGCAACGCCTGAAAAATCGCCCTTGGTCGCTACTCGGTGCAGCCCAGAGTTATGTGAAATTGAGCGAGAGTGGCAAAGCCAGTGATAAATACCATGCATTGCTAGCGGTATGGTCTGACGACAGCCATGGTGCCGTTCAAGAAGCGAAGCGCTATCTGAACTATTAGTCAGGGCTATTGTTAAACTACTAACTTAGATGACTAACTTGAATTGCTGGCTACACCTTTAACTTACAGTGCGGAATCAAACACTGCTTTTGTATCTAGAGTTTGCGTATAGGGAGTTATAAGAACTGCTTAATTTTGCTATTCTAGCTTAAGCAAGAAGTTCTCATCCCGCGAGGGATGTTCAAACCGCGAACCACAAGAATTATTTTAGGGAAAACTATGAGTCTGGTAAATTTTTCAAAAGTCACAAAATTATTCAGCGAGAACAAGCGCAGAGAGAAACATAAGCAGGAGTTATTTCAGGAAGTGATGCTAATGGTTCTCTCTCGGGTTACACGAGCAGATTCCAACATAGAGAATGTTGAGATAGCGAAAGTGCAAGAAGTACTGAAAACGGAATTGAGCCAAGATATATCTGACGCTGAAATACGCACCGCAGCATCTTCCGAAATATTTGAGAATCAATCTCTGGAAAGATACCTGGCTACTGCTACTCGCAAACTGGATGAGCGAGAACGTATGGTAATCATGGCATCTCTTGCTTCTGTTATTCGCAGCGACCAACATATCCGTGGTTTCGAGCTGGATTTCTTCGACAAAGTCGCCATGGCGCTTCGTGCCACCCCATCGGAAATAGCAGGCTTGATAAGCGAATAGAGCCTCTAGCTGAGGTTTTCACTATTTATCCATGCTGAATGGCGCGAAATGGAGGGTGATTCGACCCCTGTGGCCCATTCTTCTTTGCTATAATGTGCGCCTCTTTTTACTTGAGCTAGTAGTTAAGCTGATTGAACTAACTGAATCGCTATCAATTCTCTAGACACTTAGCAGCCTCTGTTGATAACGCTCTTCATACTTTACAGGCGACAGCTGATTATTGGAACTGTGCCGTCGTTTGCTGTTATAAAACATTTCAATGTAATCA